>OBNQ01000002.1_pt1 | contig 123933 bp, 108 predicted proteins | sample 1494201 | NCBI WGS metagenome assembly OBNQ01 (sample SAMEA3275557, study PRJEB22092) | marine metagenome | biome: ENVO 01000043; feature: ENVO 00000569; material: ENVO 00002150 | collected 2014-06-21T11:00:00+00 | depth 2 m
GAAAAAATATGCTGCCAAACATCGCCCAAAAATTGCCAATGCTAGAAATACAAAAACCGATGGCTGAGATGATGAATAAAATCCAGCCAAGCAAATTGATAGATCGATCTGACATTGTGCTTGCGTGTCCTCCCAGCCCTTTGGTGTATTTTTGACGCATTTTAGACGATGGCGTGTTTTTACCTGCCTTGCAAGTGAAACAGCGCTAACTAGCGCCCGTAAATATCTTCATAGCGTTTGATATCATCTTCGCCAAGATAGGTGCCTGTTTGCACCTCAATCAAAACCATATCTGTTTCGGTTTCATTTTCAAGACGATGAATAGCACCAAGAGGGATGTACACAGACTCGCCCGGGTTTTTAAGCAAGACCGCATCATCAACTGTCACCTTTGCCTGACCCGTGACAACCACCCAATGTTCAGCGCGATGTTCATGCGATTGCAGTGATAAACGGCCCTCTGGCACAACAGTGATACGCTTGACCTTATACCCATCCTGCTCGGCAAGTACTTCATATTTTCCCCAAGGGCGATTCCCGATTTCCATAAAAATTTTCCTAATTTTCCTAATGTTTTTAAAAGTTTAACCTGAATTTCTCATAATTTCATTAAAATTACCGCATTATTTAAACATAAGTCACTTGATTCCGAAAGCGCTTTCGGTTTAGCGTTTAATTAGGAGGGGTAGTGATGACACGCGTGAGTTTAAAATTTTTGGCACGAGAACTTGGCATTGCTGAGGGTACAGTGTCGCGCGCATTAAATGACTATCCTGATATTAGCGTGGCGACACGCGATCGTGTGAAACAAGCCGCTGCCAAACATAATTACAAGCCTAATCATACCGCGCGCCGCCTTGCGACAGGCGTTGCTGAGGCGGTGGCCTATTTGATGCCCGCCAATAGCAATGCGCTTTCAAATCCGTTTGTGGCACAATTGCTCGAGGGGTTGGGTCAATCTCTCTCACATAGAGGCTGGGATTTATTGGTTGTGCAGGCAGGTTCGGCCGAAGAAGAGGCAGAAGCGATTGAAAAGCTGTCTTTAAGCGGCAAGGTAAGCGGTGTTGTGCTATCACGCCCCTATAAGCAGGACAGGCGTATTGAGCTTTTGAAGAAGTCTCGTATGCCGTTTATTGTACACGGCAGAGCCACCGCCTTTGATGATTATGCGTGGTATGATGTGGACAGTAAATCAGCCTTCATCACCGCTTGCGACCATCTTGTATCATTGGGCCATAGCCGGATTGGCTTTATTGGCGCACCGACTTATTATAATTTCGCGCAAATGCGCATGGAAGGCTATCAGCATGGCCTTGAGGGCAATGGCATCGCTTTTGATCCAGCGCTTGTTGAGGTGGCTGAGTTGCTAGATGATGCGGCTGAGCGCGCGGCTTTGTCTTTATTGAGCTCAGACAATCCCCCCACAGCCATTCTTTGCGCAACAGACATACAAGCGCTTGGTGTGCTTGCCGCGATACGTAATCTTGGCCTTGTGCCAGGACATGATGTGAGTGTCATAGGCTATGATGGTCTTCAATTTGGCAAACACACGAACCCACCACTGACAACAATGGCACAGCCGTTGGCGCATTCTGGCCGTCAGATTTGCGACATGTTGCTAGCTATCATCGATGGGGGTAACCCTGCCGATTATCAAGAACTCCGAAGCGCAGAATTAGTGCGCCGAATGAGCGATGGTCCGGTGCGACCTACGACACCAAACGAGTAATACTAACTAGGAGGAAAGTATGAAACACGTAACGAAGCTAGGGGCAAGTATGTTGCTCTGCGCCACTATGATCTCATCTGCTTTTGCAGACGAAATCACCATGTGGACAATGGAAGAACAGCCAGATCGTATGGCGCGTCAACAGCAAATCGCTGATGCGTTTAATGCTGCAACAGGCCACACTGTGAATGTTGTCGCTGTATCTGAAAAAGATATTGCTACAAGAGCGACAGCAGCTTTTGCGGCAGGCGAATTGCCTGACGTATTGAACCACACAGTACAGCATCTACTACCGTTTGCTGAAGCTGGTATGCTTGATTCAGGCGCGGCAACAGACATTATTGACGATCTTGGCTCAAACACTTTTGCCTCTGGCCCAGTGAACATGGCGAAGTCAGATGGTGAAATTGTATCAGTACCAACGGATGGCTGGACACAGCTTGTTGTATACCGTTCAGACCTGTTCAAAGAAGCTGGTCTAAACCCACCAAAGACATTTGCTGATATCGAAGCAGCGATTGCTGCGCTTCATAACCCACCATCAACTTACGGTTTTGTGGCCGCAACAAAGATTGATGAGACATATATGATGCAGCTGATTGAGCATATCTCATTGGCAGCTGGCTATTCACCTGTGAATGCTGATGGTTCTGTGAATGAAGATACATCTGGCCTAAAGCAGGTATTGTCTTTCTACAAGACAATTGCTGATGCCTCACCAGATGGCGATCTATATTGGAAGCAAAGCCGTGAGCTATATCTTGCAGGTCAAGCGGCTATGATCATCTGGTCACCATCACTATTGGATGAGCTAGGCGGTCTTCGTGATAGCGCACCTGTCACAATCAATGATGATCCAACATCAAAGGCGTTGGCAAAAGACACAGGCTTTGTGACTGTATTTGCGGGCCCAGACAATGCTGGCGGCGCGGCTTATGCTGACGTTCGTTATTTGGGTGTCACAGCAGATGCCAACACAGACGTTGCCTCTGATTTCATCAAATTTGTGGTATCAGAAGGCTATGGCGACTGGCTAGGTATGGCACCTGAAGGCAAGTTCCCTGTAAGAAGCGGCAAGTGGGGTGGTGATACATCTTACGAAAAGCTTTGGGCGAGCCTAGATGTTGGTGTGGATCGTAAAGAGCCACTAGCAAACATCTATCCTAAGAAGGTTATCGACGATATCGTTGCAGGTCTGTCAGTGGGCGACCGTTGGGGCGTATCAGATGGCCAGCTAGCAACAGCCTCGAAGATGGTGAATGCACGTGTGATGTCACAAGTCATCCGTAAGTATATCGATGGTGAAATCTCACTAGACGATGCGGCGGCTGAAATTGTGTCAAAGCATAAGGCTCTGTAAGTCTTAACCATAATTGTTGGGGTAGCCTCGCATGATGCTACCCCAATTTTTTTAAAATATATTTTAGTGATTTTAACCTAATTTCTTTTGAGGATTGAAGATCCGTGCATTCTCATCCACCAAAACATGTTGGCTCTCTGGCCAAGCGCGAGCGATTTTTAGCTTACCGCATGCTATTGCCCACGTTTCTGATTGTGTTAAGTATCGTTTTATTGCCGCTCTTGGCTAATTTCTGGATTAGCTTTAAGGCGGTTGAGCTAGGCGATTTACGCGCCGCAAGGCCGATGTTTAATGAGCAATTAAAGCCGCGCGCCAAAGAAGCTGGCCAAGAAGTTATATTGCGCTATCGCATTCGTAATTCATCAAAAAAAGAAGCTTTGTCAGATATCAAATTCAATGATGAGCTGCCAGCTGGCTTGTCTGTTTTATCTGTACCTGATGTTTGTGCGCTAGAAGCGCGTGCCTTTAGCTGTGATATTGGCACGCTAGAGGGCGGCAAGCGCCTTGATCTAGAGATACCTGTCTTGGTCGAGCAGAGTTTCATTGATAATGGTGTTAGGCCACGCAGCTCCAAGCCGCTAGCAAGCTATGAGACCGTGAATGTCTTAACGAGCTTTTCATTTACCTTAGCGAATTTTCAGAAGATTTTCTCTGCGGATGAGTTTTGGACGGTGCTACGTGTATCATTTTATTACACGATTTTTGGCACTGTGGGCGCGTTAGTCTTGGGGCTTTTTGCGGCGCAAATTCTAAATACCTCCTTTTTTGGCAGACCGATTTTGCGTGGCCTATTCCTATTCCCTTATGTGGCGCCTGTTATTGCGGTTGCCTTTGCGTGGGTCTTGCTTCTTGATGCGGGGCCGGGGGGGACATTTAATGCGATGCTCAAACAAATGGGCGCGATTGAAGGGCCGATTAATTTCCTTGGCCAAAAGCATCTTACCTTTGAGCTCTTTGGCTTTTCATTCAAATTCCCAATGGCTTTAAGCACTGTCATTGCCTTTGAGGCTTGGCGTTATTTTCCGCTGTCATTCTTGTTCATCTTGGCGCGGATGCAGTCTATTTCCACCGATATGTATGAAGCCGCAGAAATGGATGGGGCAACGCCTTTTCAGCAATTCTGGTATTTATCATTACCCCAGCTAGTCGGGATTTTGTCGGTATTATTCTTGCTCCGCTTCATTTGGACCTTTAACAAATTTGACGATATTTTCTTGTTAACAGGCGGCGCGGCTGGCACGCGCACGCTGACGGTTGATGTGTATGAGCAAGCCTTTGCTGTCTCAAACCTTGGCGCAGGCGCGGCTGTTGCGGTGGTGGTGTTTGTTGTGCTGTTAAGCTTTGCGATTTTATTCTTTAAATTCTCACCACAGGATGATGGCTAATGCGCTTTGGTAGTGTGACATTTTTAGCAGCGATTATCGGCCTCTTATGGGGCGGTATCTGGATGGTGCTTACAAGCCTTTTGATGATGCTTGTCACAGGGGTCATCGTCGTGCCAACCATCGGCAGTGCCGCCCTTAGCGCAATGCTAGCGGCGCTTCTATTGCTGTTCATCCCCTCGGTAAAGCGTGATAAAGCAAAGATTGCTGGCATCATCATTGTGCAAGCGTTTCTTTTATGCGTGCTGACCAATTTCAAGCCATTTTCAATAGCGCTTGATGAAGCCTTTTTGACTCAAATAATCTCATTATTGCTGTGGTCGGGGATTGTCACAGGCTCAGTCTTTTTGTGCCTTGATGGCTATGAGATGGGCGCGGCAAAGCGTTATCGCAATGAAGTGCTGATTATCAGAATGCTAAAGGGGCTTGGCCTGACTTTGTTCACGGTGTTTGTGGCCCTGCCATTTTATGTGATGGTGATGACAAGCCTTAAGTCTCAGCAGTCATTATTGGCAAATCCGCTTGATTTTTCGGTTGATTTATCCGCAGGCTTTGCGACCTTATTCCGCTCTTATAATGAGTTGTTTAGCGATTATCATTTTGCGACATTCCTTATGAATTCAGCGATTGTCTCAGTTGTGACCGTTTTGTTGACATTGCTTTTTGCCATTCCAGGCGCTTATGCGGTCGCACGCTTGCGCTTTCCGGGCCAGCTATTTCTATCACGTTCCATCCTATTGATTTACATGGTGCCAGCGATTGTGCTTGTGATACCGCTTTACGCGATTTTCTCACAGCTTGGTTTGCGCGATTCATTAATTGGTTTGATGGTTGTGTATCCAGCGACCACAATTCCTGTCGCGCTTTATATGTTGCAAGGGTATTTTAGGGGCCTGCCACCAGAGCTTGAAGAGGCGGGGCTGATGGATGGCCTATCAAGGTGGCAAGTTATCACAAAAATCACCATGCCACTCGCACTGCCGGCATTAGCATCTGTGTCTCTTTATGTGTTTATGATCGCTTGGAATGAGTTTTTGTTTGCCTTTATGTTCCTTGATGATTTCAAGATTTTCACATTATCGCGCGGGGTTGTCTCTTTGAACTCATCAGAAGTGCCGCGCCAGCACCTTATGGCAGGGTCGGTTGTAGCAACCGTGCCAGTTTTGTTCATATTCTTGTGGTTTGAAAAATATTTAGTGTCAGGCCTCACCGCAGGCAGTGTTAAGGGGTAGTAAGAGATGAATGATCTTGATGCACAAGCAAGAGATATCTTGCAGAAGAATGACCGCGGTGGCTTTACGATACCGACAGCTAAATTATACCCGTTCCAGTGGAATTGGGACTCTGCCTTCATTGCAATCGGTCTTGCCTCACTGGATCAAAATAGAGCGTGGGAAGAGCTAGAGAATTTGGTGGATGGCCAAGCGCATGATGGCATGATTCCCTCCATTATTTTCAGATCTGATGATGAAGATTATTTCCCGGGCCCGGCCGTATGGCAGACCAATAATGGCAAATTATCAGGCACAGGCATCTCTCAGCCGCCCGTATTGGCAACTGTGGTCGCTAAATTTGCCAAAGAGCAGGGCACAGATGGCCTAGAGCGTGCACGAGCGCTTTTCCCCGCTATGATGCGCTGGCATAGGTGGTGGCATGACCACAGGACGCCAGAAGGGCTAGAGGTTGTTTGCACCGTGCATCCTTGGGAGACAGGGCGCGATAATTGTCCGGATTGGAAGATTGGCCTCAATCTGATGGAAACAGATCCAGAGCTTGAGCCTTATGTGCGCAAGGATATTGTGCATGCGAACCCCGAAGAGCGCCCGTCGCAAGAAGAATATGATAAATATATATCAATTGTGAAATTTGGCCGTGATCATGGCTGGGATCAGAAAGTCCTCACCAATGAGGGGCCATTTTTGATGGCTGATCCGGGCATTTTCTTTATCCTATTGCGCGCTGATAAGGATCTGCTTTGGTTGGCAGAACAGCTTGGCTATGACGCAGAAGCCAAAGAAATAGCGGCTTGGATAGCCCAAGCCACAGCAAATGCCGACCTGTTTTGGAATGAGGATTATGAGGCATTTTGCGCGTGGGATGTGAAAACAGGGACGTTCTCACATGGGTTCTCAAATGCGAGTGCGCTATGTTTTTATGCGGGCGTGGGAACTGAAGAACAGCAGGCAAAGACATTGGCGCATATGCAGCGCATTGCGGCAAATACGCAATTTGGTCAATCAAGTTGGGATCCTGCCTCGCCAACCTTTGAGAGCCAGCGCTATTGGTGCGGCCCGCTTTGGTGCCAGATGAATTTTATGATAGCGCAAGGGCTTGCTGAACAAGGCGAGGCCGCATTAGCGACAAAGATGTGTCATGATTTACGAGATGTCATTCAATTATCTGGTTTTTATGAATGTTTTGACCCTATCAGCGGTGCGGGTTGTATTGGCCGTGATTTTTCATGGACAGCCGCTTTGTGGCTTGCATGGGCAAGCCCGTCTTTAGAACAAATTAATCCCGTACAGGAGGCTCATTATGGGCGCTATTAAGCTTGAAAAAATCGAAAAATGGTTTGGTGATGTGCAAGTCATCAAAGGCATTGATTTGGAGATTGAAGATGGCGAAATGGTCGTGTTTGTTGGGCCATCTGGCTGTGGTAAATCAACCTTATTGCGCATGATAGCTGGCCTTGAAGAGACCAGCTATGGCGACATTTATTTGGATGATGAGCGTGTCACAGACAAGGTGCCATCAGAGCGTGCCTTGTCGATGGTGTTCCAATCCTATGCACTCTATCCGCATATGAATGTGGAAGAAAATGTCGGCTTTGGCCTTAAGACAGCTGGTGTGCCGACAGATGAGATCAATGAAAAAGTCGCGCATGCCTCTCATATTCTTGAGCTAGATGCCTATCTGAAACGTCGCCCAAAAGAGCTGTCAGGTGGCCAGCGTCAGCGTGTTGCGATTGGTCGTGCCATTGTAAGAGAGCCTAAGGGGTTTTTGTTTGATGAGCCGCTTTCAAACTTGGATGCGGCCTTGCGTGTGCAAATGCGTTTTGAAATTGCCAAACTGCATGAGACGCTGAAATCAACCATGATTTATGTGACGCATGACCAAGTCGAAGCCATGACTTTGGCCGATAAAATCGTCGTTCTGCGTGATGGTCATATCGAACAGGTCGGCACGCCAAGAGCGCTTTATGAGACACCTAACAGCCTGTTTGTGGCGCAATTTATTGGCTCTCCAAAGATGAATATCCTTGATGGTGAAGCGACGCCAAAGGGGCTTTCACTCGCAAATCATGGCACGGTTGCGCATAAAATCAAAAGCGATAGCCCAATTGTGAAATGCGGCATTCGCCCTGAGCATATTTCGGTTGTCTCAAAGTCGGCAGATGTTTCAGGCGAGGTTGTGCTTTATGAATATCTCGGTTCAGATTGTTTCATCTATGTGCAATGCGAGAGCATTGGCATTCTGACTGTGCGTGTCGATGATGAGGTGGCCTATAAGACAGGCGATAAGGTCAAATTATCATTTGATAAAAAGCGCATTCACTTCTTTGATGAGGCTGGTATCGCTATCCGCTAGGCTTTTATCGCCGCTTGCGGCGGGCCTTTTAGCAAGATACGCAAATCATTGACGTTTGTTTGGGTTGGGCCTGTGTGAATATGGCACCCCATAGCTTCGAAAAAGCTGTGGGAGTCATAGCGGCGATAATAGGTGTCAATGTCTATCCCTTGTGCGCCGGCATCCTCTATGAGACCGTGATAGAATAGGGCGCCTGCATGCTTGCCTGCGCCATCAATGCCATCTGTATCGCAGGAAATGCCGCAAATATCGGGCAAGTTGCGGCGTGCCATCTCAAGCGCAAATTGCGCATTACGACCTCCGATACCTAAATCGTCCGTGCGGCCCTCTATCTTCACAGAGGCTTCGCCGCCGGAAATCAAGGCTGTGCCCATTGGCAAAGTGGCTAATTTTTCAACCATTATATCGGCAAGCATTTTTGTGTCTTCTTGAAAGCGGTCGCCCAAAATAACGGGCTGGTAGCCTGCTTTGCGCACAATCTTAGCGCTTGCTTCTAGGGCATGCTTCGCACTGGCTATGATCTGATAGTCATTTTGCGCGAGGCGTTCATCATCTGGAAACGGGCTCTCACTTGCCGGATTTTGCAATAATGTCATGATAGCGCTAGGCAGAGATAATTTATGTTTTTCAATAATATCAATAGCTTGTGTGACTGTGCTATCATCACCGCTCACAGGGCCAGAGGCAATCGCATCAGGCGCATCGCCAGGTACATCTGAGAGCGCGAAACACATCACTTTTGCCGGGCTGGCGGCAAGGGCAAGGCGTCCCCCTTTAATCGCTGATACATGTTTGCGAATGACATTCATCTCTTGGATGGAGATGCCGGAGGCAAGCAATATCTCGTTTAAGGCTTGTTTGTCCGCAAGGCTTACCGCGCCGCCGCCAAGTGACATAAGTGACGAGCCGCCGCCTGAAAGCAGCACGATCAGCAAATCATCAGCCCCAAGCGTGTTTGAAAGAGACAGGGCCGCTTTTGCCGCCGTCTCACTAGCATCATTTGGCACGGGATGAGCGCTTGCAATGATTTGGCAATTATCAGGCAGACTGCCTGCATCAATATCAACATTATCTGGCAGAATGACTAATGTGGAGAGCGCTGTGCCGCCATGCGCAAAATAGCCCTGTGCCATCGCGCCTGCCGCCTTGCCAATAGAGAGGATGTGTCGCTTTTTGCCTGAATTATCTGACATAATCTCGGCGGTGACATCAGCCATAAAACCAGCTGGCATAACGGCATGAAGACCAGAAGAAAACGCCGCCCTTAAGAGGTCTGTTGCATCACGATTGGTCACTATCTTACGCTCATTTCTTGCATTACATACTCTCTAGCCAGTCACAGATCTTGGCAAATTCAATATAGCTATTCAGGCCCATTGTCTGAATAAAGCGGCCCGAATAGGGTTTCGGTGGCATTAGCGGTAAAGGCAGGTCAGCCTCAGCCGTTCCGGTGGCATAATCTGCGAGAATCTGCCCCATCACATGCGCCATCGCAACGCCGCGTCCATTATAACCAAAACCAGCGATAATGCCATCCGCAACGGTGGCTAAACGCGGTAATTTATTATCTGTCAGAGCAATTTGCCCGCCCCATTGATAAGGCCAGTCAACGCCTCGTAATTGCGGGAAAGTTTTAAGCGCATCTCGTCTCAGCCATGCAAATCCTGCCAGCCTGCCATCAATACCGCGCTTACCAATGGAGCCATAGATAATACGGTTGCAAGGCTCGCGTCTGGCATAGATGATCATGCGCCGTGAATCAGAGATAGAATGACCATAGGGCAGAATGCTGTCGGCAAGGGCATCATCAAGGGGGTCAGTGGCGATTTGAATAGGGCAAACCGGGATGATTGCGCGCGTTAATGGGCGTTGCTCAGGCGCAGATTTGCGTGCGTTGAGGCCCGCATAGGCATTGGTTGCAAATATAATGAGACGGGCAGTGATAGCCCCCTTATCGGTGATAATTTGCCAGCCTTGCGCCAGTTTTTTGAGTGCGTGAAGCGGGCTGTTTTCATATAGACGCGCGCCGTTTCTTATCGCTGTATCTGCCAGACCTCTCGCCAGTTTCAGCGGATGAACAAGGCCGCCCGCTTGGGTCAAAAGCGCGCTGTCATAGCGGTGCGTGCCTGTGAGGGCTGATGTCTCACTTGAGCCTAACAGGGACATTTGCGCGCCATATTCGCCCCATTTTTGTGCTGAAGATATCGCCTTATTCTTGGCCGCTTCATTATGATGGGCTCTGATCCAGCCTGTTTGGCGTGCATCACAGTCAATCTGGTGGGTCTTGATTAAATCAAACAGATAATCGGCCGAATTGAGCGATAGGTGCGCAAACCGTTCGGCAAAAGGTGCCTTGAAGGCTGAAAACAGCGCCTCTGGTGTCGCTATTGGCAAGGCAGGGTTCACTTGCCCGCCATTACGCCCCGACGCGCCCCAGCCAACCTCATGCGCCTCAAGCAAGGCAACATCATATCCTTTAAGCGCAGATTGAAGGGCGGCATTTAAGCCGGTAAAGCCGCCGCCTATGATGACAATATCTGCCGAAGATGTGCCAGATAGCGGCGGGCAGGGGGCTCTATTGGGGGCCGTCTTGCGCCACAAGCTGTGTGTGATGTCCAGATGATGTGATCTCAAACGCCGCGCCCCCCTTTATCCTCATCAGATGTTAGGTGGCAAATACAGAGATTGCAAAGACTAGTTTGGGGCTAGTTTGGCGCGATTAATTCAGCCTTAGACCTGTTTTGGGGTCAAAATAAGAGACCTTGGCCATATTAAAGGTAAATGGCATCATTTCGCCCGCGCTTGCATGGGTCTCACCTTGGACACGTGCGACAACTTCCTTGCCACCAAGCCCCATGAGCACATAGGTATCCGCGCCCGCAGGCTCCACCACATTCACCAGACAATCAGAGACTTGTAAGCCTTTTCCTTTGCGCAATTGAGCATCACCAATATCTTCAGGACGAATGCCGACAATCACATCTTCAGGCAGATTCTGCGCTTTGTCATCTTTTAGGATAAGAGGCGCGGCATCATCTCGTTCAATCGTCAAGCTATAGCCCTTGCCGTTTTTCTTTGCTTTGGAGGGCACTAAATTCATCGCAGGTGAGCCCATAAAGTCAGCCACAAATAAATTAGCAGGGTGGGTGTATATCTCAGCCGGCGTGCCGATTTGTTGCACCACGCCGCCCTTCATCACGACAATCTTGGTCGCTAGTGTCATGGCTTCAATTTGGTCATGCGTCACATAGACCATCGACGCGTTTAGCTCTCGATGAAGCTTTTTGATTTCAGTGCGCATTTCCACGCGTAATTTTGCATCAAGATTTGAGAGAGGCTCATCAAATAGGAATAATTTTGGGTCTCTGACAAGTGCCCGGCCCATTGCCACGCGTTGTCTTTGCCCGCCTGATAATTGGCCGGGTCTGCGTGCCAAAAGAGGTTCAATTTGAAGTTGCTTTGCCACATAGGCAAGCTTCTCGTCCCTCTTGGCCTTCTCAACGCCTCTGACCTTCATTCCGAAGGTGATGTTTTTCGCAACCGACATTGTGGGATAAAGCGCATAGGATTGAAACACCATCGCAATATCACGGTCTTTGGGAGAGATATCGGTCATATCACGCCCCCCAATGGCAATAGAGCCAGAGGTGATGGGCTCAAGGCCAGCGATACAATTCAACAAGGTTGATTTGCCACAGCCAGACGGTCCGACAAGCACCAGAAAGTCACCATCTTCAATCGCAACATTCACATCTTTTAAGATTTTGAGACTGCCATAATTTTTATCAAGATTTTTGATTTCAAGAATGGGGTTATCAAGAATGGTAGCCATCGGATTAACCTTTCACTGAGCCGGCGGTGAGACCGCGAATGAAGTATTTACCAGCAAAGATGTAAACAAGCAGCGTTGGCAGGCCAGCGATAATCGCGGCGGCCATATCAACATTATAAGCTTTTACACCTGTTGTGGAATTGACGATATTATTGAGCGCAACGGTGACCGGCTGGGTGCCAGCTTGTGAGAAGGAGACGCCAAACAGGAAATCATTCCAAATCTGCGTAAATTGCCAAATCACTGTCACAACAATAATAGGAAGAGACAAGGGGAGAAAAATAGACCAAAAAATACGGAAGAAACCAGCACCATCAATCTTCGCAGCTTTCACAAGCTCTTGTGAAATTGACACATAGTAATTACGGAAAAATAACGTCGTAAAACCAATCCCATATATGACATGAACAAAAATCAGACCAGGTATCGTGCCAGCGATATTCAGCAAACCAAGCATCTTAGCCATCGGCAAAAGGACAACTTGGAAGGGAATAAAACAGCCAAACAACATTAAAGAGAAGATAATGTTTGCGCCTTTAAAACGCCACTGGGCGATGACATAGCCATTAAGTGCGCCGATCATCGTTGAAATCACCACGGCTGGCACAGCCAATTGAACCGAATTCCAGAAATAGGGCGATAGGCCTTCACATTTAATACCTGTACATGCGCCAGACCATGCAACGCGCCACGCTTCAAACGTCACATCACGCGGCAAGGCTATCAGCGAGCCAGTGCGTATTTCATCAAGGCTTTTCAAAGAGGTCGTTATCATCACAAATAGCGGCATTAAATAATAAAGCGCAAAGAGCAATAAAATCGCATAAAGGCCAAAACGAAGGGCGATTGTCTGCCACTGGCGCGATGAGGGCGCATAGGTGCTGTTATCCGTCATTTTTGGCTCTCAATTCTGAATAGAGATAGGGCACAACGATCGCAAAGACGACGGCCATCATGATCATGGCAGAAGAGGCCGCTTGACCGACATCACCGCGTGAAAAGGCCATTGTATACATATAGGTTGCAGGTAAATCTGTGGCATAGCCCGGCCCGCCACCGGTAAGGGCAATAACCAAATCAAAAGACTTAATGGCCAAATGCGCTAACACGATAAAGGCTGACATGAAAATAGGTGCCATAGAGGGCAGGATGATGGATGAGTAAATCCGGTAATTGGGAATGCCATCAACTTGCGCTGCTTTGATGATCTCGCTGTCTACAGACCGAAGACCAGCCAAAAACAATGCCATCACAAAGCCTGAGGCTTGCCAGACACCGGCAAGGGTGACGGCATAAATCGCCTTGTCAGGATTGATAAGCCAATCAAAGGTAAAGCTCTCAAACCCCCAACTTTGGATGGTCGCTTGCAGGCCAAGGCCAGGGTTTAAAATCCATTTCCAAGCTGTGCCCGTGACAATCAAAGACAGGGCCATCGGGTAGAGGTAAATAGTGCGAATGGCACCTTCTGTTCTGATTTTCTGATCAAGCAAGATAGCCAGCAATAGGCCTAAAATCATCGCGATGGTGATAAATAATCCACCAAAAACGAACATATTCTCAAAGGCGGTATCCCATCTTGGCGAGGCAAAAAGCCTGTCATATTGAATGGTGCCAACAAGGTCGTATTTGGGTAGTAATTTTGACTTTGTAAATGAGACCCAAGCCGTCCATGCGATAAAACCATAGACAAAAATAAGAATGCCAAAAAACGACGGGGCAAGAACGATTTTGGGTACTTGTTTTTCAAGCCAGCTAGTCATGTTTAATTCCTAAAATAATGCGCACATTCACAAATATGTATAGAGATTTGTGAATGTGCATTAAATGTAACCTACAGGCTATTTGCCACCGCAGCAGACAACATCTTTACAGCATCTGCTGAAGACATGTCTGAGTTGAAATGCGCTGTGACAACATCTGTGATAGCGCCAGCTTGGGCGCCGCGAAGTGCCATGCCATGTGCGTATGACGGCAGAAGTGAGCCACCATAGTTGCTAGCGGCCATATCTTGCGCAGATGTATGGGCACAAGGGTCAAAATCATCAAGCGCCACATCTGTACGTGCGGGGATTGAGCCCTTATTCAAATTGAATGTCTTTTGGAAGTTCTTACCAACAATCAATTCAGCTAATAGGGCCTGACCTGCTTGCTTGTCTGCACCATCAACGGCAAACATGGCAAAGCTATCAACATTATATAAAAAGCCCTCACCAGGTGTTGAAGCACATAGGAAGTCAATGCCAGGACGCTTGCCTGCTGCCAAAAACTCACCTTTTGCCCAGTCACCCATGATTTGGAAACCAGCTTCGCCATTCATAACCATAGCTGTAGCAAGGTTCCAATCACGACCTGAGAAATCAGAATCGACATAGCCGCGCATTTTGCGCATTTGATCAAATACAGCCACCATAGTGCTTGATTTTAGCGTGGCCATATCCAATTCGACAAACGCCTTTTGGAAGAATTCCGGGCCACCAATACCAAGCGCGACAGCTTCGAAGACCGTGGCATCTTGCCATGCTTGGCCACCATGGGCCAGAGGCGTAATGCCAGCCGCCGCTAGCTTATCTGCGGCTGCGTTAAATTCGTCCCACGTGGCAGGCATCGCAAGACCGTTTTTAGCTAGGACATCGGCATTTGCCCAAATCCAGTCAATTCTGTGAACGTTCACAGGCGCGGCACACCATGAGCCTTCGCATTTCATATGCCCAGCAATATTCGCAGGCAATACATCTTCCCAACCATTTGCCTCAGCAACAGCTGAGATATCGGCAAGCACGCCTTCTTCATACCATTCTTGAATTGACGGGCCTTTTAGCTGAACAGCTGTTGGCGCATTGCCAGATAGAACACGCGCGCGCAGGGCGGTCATCGCGGCATCACCGCCACCACCAGCAACAGGCATATCTGTCCAGCTGCCGCCGCGTGAAGCGAATTCCTGTTGCAATACGGCAACTGATTTGGCTTCACCACCAGATGTCCACCAGTGCAATACCTCGGCTTGAGGCTCAGCATGAGCAGAGCCGGCGGCCATTAACGTTAAAGCAGCAGATGCTGCAACCATCATAAAGTGTTTCATTTGAATTCCTCCCTAAATGAATCAAATCGGGTTAATTTTTCAGTAGCGAGTCTCAGAAGCGTCAACAATATACAAAAGGCCATTTGCGCACGCCGCCCTGTAATTAATGCACGCGGCTATTACCATTTGTTACTTTTCATCTAGGCCTTTTCCACGAAGTGATATATCCGGATTATAGGAAGAGTTTCTAAAGACGCCTTCATAATCATTAGGTCATAATTAAATCATCATGACCGCATCACCTGCAAAAATGGTTCCCTGAATAGGCGAAATGACTAAAAAAAGGCCAAAAAATAGGATGGCACAATAAAATGGCAGTCCCAAAATTACTTATCGTCGATGATGATAGTGAAATGCGCGAGATGATGGCCGCGTTTTTGCGACGTAGCGGTTTCATGGCCTATATCGCCGCCACGGGGGATGAAATCAAAGAGCTGTTGGCGCAAAACCGCATTGATTTGATTTTGCTTGATGTGATGCTGGAATATGAAAGCGGTCTAGAGATTTGTAAAAATATAAGGGCTGAACAAGATGTGCCTATTATATTGGTCTCTGCCCTCTCAGCCGACCATCAGCGCATGTCTGGCTACGTGGTGGGGGCAGATGATTATATCGCAAAGCCTTTTAACCCTGAATTGCTACTTGCCAGAGTAAAGGCTGTGTTAAGGCGTGTACAACGCACCCCTTCTTTAACCTATCGCCGCAATATTGCCTCTTATGAATTTGAAGGCTGGCATTATGATGGCAAAACTGATGAGGTGTTTAACCCAAAAGGCGTGCAAGTCTATCTTTCGCAAAGAGAAACCAAGCTTTTGAAGGTGCTGCTAGCAAATCCTCATATCGCGCTTACAAGAGATGAAATTATAGATGCGATGGACAAAGAGCGTTCGCGCACAGACCAACAGGCGCCCATTGGTAAGGCTTTGGATGTGCTAGTTGGCAGGCTTCGCAATAAGATTGAAGATAACCCGAAAAGCCCGCAAATGTTAAAAACAGAGCGAAGTATTGGGTATGTTTTTGCGGTAAATGTGAAACAACAAGACAGGTAGCTGGATGTCTTTAAGCCTTCGTACATATGCGACTATTTGGATTTTAGGTGCGGCCTTATCTGGCGGTCTATCGGTGTTTACGTGGATGCAGTCAAATGCCCAATGGCATGCCCATCTAGACAGAGCCTATAATGCAGGCATTGCGATTCATGATTATATGAAAGGTCATGACGTCTTACCAGATACATTTAAGACAAGCACGCTCCCCGGTAATTTAAGTCGCATGGCAGATGCAAATCTATGGCGCAAATTGCCGGAGATATCATCATCTGACTACATTTCCCGATTTGTGTTTGATGACACGACCAAGACTGACGCTCTTTATGAGACATGGCGGCTTGCGATTGTATCAGACGCGCTTTCTTATGGCAAAGAGACTGTGGCGCTTAATGAGGCGGTGCCAAATGCGCAAAAATTAGGCCAGCTTGTGCGGCTAATGGCTAATTACTGCTCTGTTAATAGCCTTTATATCAAATATGCCAATAATCTGTGGGTGCGCTTTGACGGTGAGGGGGTATGGGGTTGTGCGGGTCAGCCCATTGATTGGCGGTTAGGCGCCATCGCCCTGATGATCGCCTCTATCCTCAGCCTTTTTGCCTTTAGCGCACATATCACGGGCCATTTTAGCGCCTTTACGCATATACTCTCTCAACGTCATCATAGCCGAGGCGTCTCGCCCTATAAAAAGACCGGACCTACAGAGGTGGCATTACTGGCAGACGCGCTAAACTCCCATATTGAACAAGAGCGCGCATCTCTAGAAAAAAGAGCTATGTTTTTGTCAGGTGTCAGTCATGATTTAGGCACCCCTGCGACAAGGTTGTTATTGCGGTCTGAATTTATCACAGACCCAAATTTGCGGCATAAGATTGAAGCGGATATCAGCCAGATGACTGATATGATTGAATCAGTGCTTGCCTATACACAAACAGAGATGAATGTAGAGGAAGCGCGCCGCCTGTCTCTATCATCGCTCGTTCAGGCGATTGTCGATGATTATATCGATATTGATAAGCCTGTGCAGTTGTTATCGCCAGATAGCGCACAACAGAGAGTGCATGATATTTTCTTTCATAAAAAGACCACGGCCTCTCAAGAAACAAGAGGGGATGATGAGAAATTTGTCCCGATGGTTATCTATGGCCAGCCGCTTTCTTTGCAACGTGCTATCACGAATTTGATTGATAATGCGCTGAAATATGGTCGTCGCGCCTCTGTCAGTTTGCGCGCAAATGAGAGGTTTGCGCATATTATTATTGATGATGATGGACTGGATTTATCAGCCGAAAGACTGGCGGAATTAACGCAACCTTTCAAGCGTGGCCAAAACGCCTCTAACACCAAAGGCAAGGGTATAGGTCTTGCCATAACAGCCACGATTGCCGAACAGCATGGCGGTGATTTAACCTTTGAGCAAACATCAGGTGGCCTGCGAGCGATATTAACCATAGCGCGTGCCTAAAGGGTCAAAAGAGACAATATTTGATTAAACTCTAAATTAGTAATATAAAGATTCAGCATTGTTCGATTTGTTTTTTAGGAGTGTAAAAATGAAACATATTCTTGTGGCAGGTGTTGCGGTCCTATTTATGGCATCTACTGCCAATGCTTTGACATTGAAGTCAGGGCAAGTTCTAGGCGCTGATGGCGGTGTTTACGATGGTGCAAGTCCTGAAAAACAGCAGGCCTTGATTGCACAGGCACAAAATGGCGGTGAAATTGCGGGCGTAACAGGCGCAAGCGTATTTGTGGTTGTTGGTGAGACCATCACTTATGTTCCTGTGAATGATATCAAAAATAAGAGAAGCGAAACTGTGCGCCAAATTGTGGGCGATGAGGTTATTCAAAACGTCACGGGTGTTGAAAACCTAACATTTAAAGATGTAGAAAATGCACAAATGTTGGCAGAGCAAACAGGTGTTGATATTGAAGACCTCGTGTCAGGTGACGCCCTTGAGGGTCTTGACCCAGAAGTGATTGCGGAAATCGCAAAAGTGTCAGACGAATCTGGTATTGATTTTGACAATTTGATAGCGGTTAATTCCATTATTTCAGAATTGCCAGAAGACCAATTCAATCAAATCACCGAAGAGCTAGGTGCTTTGATCGAAGAAGGTTTTGCGGATGAGATTAATGAGACGCTAAACGAGCTATCAGAGATAACAGGTGGTTTGGAAAATCTGTTCAAATATGGGTCTCTAGAAGAGTGCCAAGCAGGTGGCGGCCAGAATTGTGAGGCGACAGCCGCAGCAATTGAAGGTTCATCATAAACAAAATAAAGATTATAAAAGGGCTGCTTTTAAGCGGCCCTTTTTTTATGACAGCCCTCAGATAGACACAATAACAGGCAGCAGGCTAATGACCAAAAGGGCGGCCATGCTGTAATTAAAGCGTCTTCTAGCCCTGTCATTTTTCAATAGATTGCCAATCATTTGCCCGGCTATTGCCCAAGCAATGGTGCTACCTAGCGTGGTTGCGGCAAAGATAATCATGATAATGGTTAAATCAAACGTCGGCGTCGCAGAGGCGCCTGTATAGGCGGTGATGGTCGAGATAGTCACTGTCACACCTTTTGGGTTGACCCATTGAAAGGCAAAGGCGGCTGAAAAAGACAGAGGCTTGCTCGATTTTGCATCTTCAATAGGGCCTGCGCGTGCGATTTTCCAGCCCAAATACACCAAAAAGCCAATCGATAGCAGGCGCAGCACGCTATCTAATTCGGGCAGGGCGATAAACAGCTGAGATAGGCCAAGGCCAGCTGAGAATATCAGCAGTAAAAAGCCAGCATTAATGCCAGCAATGTGCGGGATTGTGCCTTTGAAGCCATAATTCACGCCAGAGGCTGCGAGCATTAAATTATTCGGGCCGGGTGTGAAGGCTGCCACTGTTGAAAAAAGTGCCAGTGAAATGATTGTTGCATTATCCATGCGTGCGTTCCTATGAGCGCTTGGCGCTCGTCAACATCCCTTAGGGGTGTTAGCGGTAAATGAGGGCGTTATTCGTCACTGGTGAGTGATTTAATGGTCTCACCTGTCTCTTGAAGAAGACCCATGCCACCATTAAATAGCGCTTTGCCTGTTTCCTTGGTATCGCCAAGCAGATTGCCAGCAAAAGTCTTTGTATCATCAAGGAAATTCAATGCAGAAGAATTGTCAGGAACTAATTTTGCCCAAAAGCTCTTTGTTTCTTCTGCCTGTGCGGCAACAGGTATTGTGAGTGCGATAAGCGCGATAGCTAGCCAATTTTTCATAATAAACCCCCGTCTTTTTGATAGTCGTATCTCAAGATGTTCATTATTTCAAACTTAATCAATCACTGTTTTGATAAGGCACGCCATTCGTGCGCCCCATAATTCATCACAAATGCTTGTGACAATAGCACGCTCTGCGCGCATCGTTTGCAGGCGATAAAATGTCTTACCAGAGGCAAATAAATGCGGCTGTATCTCAAGCGTTATCTTATCGAATAGGTCAGGATATTGCTCTTGGAAGTTAATTTGTGCCGCTTTTGCAGAGGCTTCTTGCGAGAAAGACCCTAGTTGCGCAAAGAACAATCCTTGTTTATCTGCTTTATTAGCTGGTTTTTCTTTTGGCGTGATATCCTTGGTCACAGGGCGCGGTTTTGGCGGTTTTGGAACAGGCGTTGCGCGCTTTTCAACCACCTTATCTTCACCTTCATCTTTTGCAGATTTTGTTGCAGGCGCTTTTTCCATTTTTTCCTGCTTTGTTTTGAGGGCCGCCATTTCTGCGCGCAAGGCGATGACCTTAAGGTTAAGCTCATTATTCTTGCGCATAAGACTATCAATTTGCGCCGTTAGCTGTTCGTTATTTTTGTCATTATCAGCGCTGATTTGCTTATCAATCAAATAGGCAAGGTCAGGATAGCGTTTCAAGATGGCTTTATCTGCCTGTGCATAGAGGCTCTTACAGTTGGTCTTGATCAAATCTTGCACATCAGACTGATAATCATTGCTTGGAAGCGATTCATCTTGTGATGACAGATTTAAAATAAGCCATTCGCGATAATCATTTATCAGCAAATCAATCTCATCAGAAGAGGGGGATGGCAGGGCGGTTAATTCTACGGCACGCCTTATAACAGCTCCTGAGAATTTGCGGCGTTCTGACCATAAATTGCCGAGATCTTCATTGATCAAAGTCTGATTTTCCATCAGCGCGGCAAAGCTAGCACAAATGGCGCCTTGTTCTGCCATGATGCTTTGGCCGCCAAGAGTGCTGATATCAATAGCGGCCTTTGCAGGCGCGGTGACGCCAATGCCGCCTAGCGCCAGCACAAGTGAGGCTGTGCGCGCTATTTTCGTGATGTGATTAATGACCAAAGCGTATTGCATCATTTGCGGCTCTTATCAAAGCGCGGGCTTTATTCTCGCACTCTTCTTGCTCTGACTGGTCAACACTATCATAGACAATACCAGCCCCTGCTTGGATATGCATTTTGCCATCTTTAATCACGGCTGTGCGCAAGGTGATGCAGGTATCAATATCACCTGTTGCAGCGATATAGCCAAGAGAGCCCGCATAGATGCCTCTTTTATCAGGCTCAAGCTCATCAATGATTTCCATCGCTCTAATCTTTGGCGCGCCTGATACGGTGCCTGCAGGAAAGCCCGCTAGCATCGCATCAATCGCGTCAAACCCATCACGAATCTGGCCACGAACTTCAGAGGCGATATGCATCACATGGCTGTAATATTCAATCACGTAATTTGAATGAACGCGCACGGTGCCGGGCTTAGAGACACGACCGACATCATTGCGTCCCAAATCCAAAAGCATCAAATGTTCCGCACGCTCTTTGACATCTGCTAGCAAGTCAGCGGCATTGGCTTGATCTTCTTCGTCTGTTGCGCCGCGCTTTCTTGTGCCTGCAATAGGGCGGATGGTTACCTCGCCATCACGCAAGCGCACCAAAATCTCAGGGCTAGAGCCCACAACCGCCACATCATCCATCGCAAAATAGAATAGGAAAGGTGAGGGGTTAAGACGGCGCAAAGACCGGTAAAGCGAGATCGCCGGCAATTTAAAATCAATGCTAAAGCGCTGTGATAGAACAACCTGAAAAATATCACCCTTGGCGATATATTCCTTTGCTTTGCGGACCATCGCCTTATAGCCATCAGCAGGCATATTGCGGGTTGGCTCTACCTCTTGATGCGTAGCTTCACCATCTGGTGTGCCCGGCAAGGCCTCGCCCAGACGGGTTTTAGCCTCTTCAAGGCGTAAATTGGCGCTATCATAGGCCGCATCAGCTGTCAGGCCTGCAAGGGGGCGGATTTGTGTTGCCAGCGTTACCGTGTCTTTGAGCCTGTCAAAGATGGCGACAATCGAAGGACGCATCCAAATAGAATCATACGTATCAAGGGCAGGCGGGTTATCATCTGGTATTGCCTCTTGATGGCGGATCATATCATAGCCAAAATAGCCGAACAGACCGGCGGCCATAGACGGTAGTGGCGCTGTGCTTGGCATCGCGCCTTCTGCGATAAGCGCCCGCAATGAGGCCAATGGTGCCTCATCAACAGCGTCAAATGCCGTAATATCACTATCAGGGGTGCGGTTAATCTCAACAAGTGTGCCTTTTGAGCGCCAAATAACATCAGGCGAAATAGCGATGATAGAATAGCGGCCTCGTACCTCGCCGCCTTCAACAGATTCAAGCAGACAGGCATAAGGCATCTGCTTTGATAATTTCATCATAGCGCCAATGGCTGTCTCTGTATCTGAGACATATGTTTTATAAATGATTTGATTACGGCCAGCTTCATAATGGCGCACACAAAGCGCTCTATCATTATGCGCTAGCGGGTCACTTGTTGTTTCAGTCATAATCAAAGCCTTTATTGCAACTCACCCAATGAAGGGGGTATGGGCAAACAGCGCGAAAATAGGGGCGCTGTTTGCCTGTAATATGAAGATTAGCGACTTGCTTGTACCAATAGCTCGCGCACTGCTTCTTGGTTCAATGTCAGATCTAACTCTTCCGATAGGGTCAGCGCGAGTGATGCTGTCCAATCAGTCTGAACATTGCTTGCCAATGAGCGTGTTAGCTGTGTTGCCAATGTTGAGACTGTCTCATCATCAGCTGGCAAAGTGGCATCATTGCGCACAAGGATAGCGGCATCACCTGTTTCCACAATCGCACTGTCACCTGCGGCGAGTGCAAAAGTCTGGTTCGCAATCAGATTGGCAGATGGATGGTCAAGGCCAACAGCTGATCTCTTGAAGGTTGCGACAGTGGCAGCATCAAACGCATTGCCAGACGCAAGCGCGTCTTCGGCGGCTTTATTGGCGGCTTTAACAGCTTCTGCTAGCTTATAGTCGGCAATGGCGCGATCTTTAACCTCTGATAGAAGACGCGGTGCCGCATCTGTCTCGGCGATAAGCTGGCTTACAAAGAAGGTTGCCTCGCCTGTTTCGGCTAGGACTGAAACTTCGTCATCTGCAAGGTCCCAGCCAATCGCAAGGAAGTTGCTGTCAGATGAGATGGACATCTCTGGCTCTGTGCCATCAATTGTCAGACCATTCACGTCAATCGGCGCAAGCTGTGTGACAGATACACCAATCTTAGCGGCGGCTTCTTGCAAGCTCGCACCTGAACCAAGTGTATCTTCCAATTCATTCGCCCGCTCATAGACAAGGTCTAGGGCTTGTTCAGCGCGCAAGGTTGCTTCCAATGTGCTTCTGACATCTTCAAGGGTTGATTCACCGCCTGGTGTGATTGTGCCAACTTGTAGCACGTGGAAGCCAAAGGCGGTTTCAATCGGGCCGACAACATCGCCTTCATTCGCGGCAAAGGCGCCTGAGGCAAGGGCAGGGTCAAGTGATGTTTCACGCACCGCACCAAGATTGATATCATCTTTGGTCCAGCCAAGACGCGCATCTGCGACAGTGGCAAAATCTGCTGAGGCAAGCTCATCAATCGCGCCATTTGCGTCTTCTTGTGTTTCAAACACCATTTGGCTTAGCACACGTGTCTCAGGGGTGATGAACTCATCACGGCGCAAATCAAAGGCACCTTGCACATCTTCATCTGATAATGTGATGCCTGCCTCAATCATTGATGGGTCTAGGATGATGGCGTCGAACTGGCGAAGAAGCGGCGCATCATAATTTGACGCATTCTCATCAAAATAGGCTGATAGGGCGCTATCAGATGGCGCGGCAATGGCATCTGCCTGCACGTCAAAGGATACAAAAGACGCTGTACGCTCTTCTAGCTGGAAGGCTGAGAGCGCGGCGGCGGCATTATAAGGATAAAGCGCAGAGGCGGCAATCGCGCCCATAATTTGGTCACGCTCCAATGTTTCAGTCAGACGGTCAAGGTAATCTTGCTCGCTAAGGCCGATTTGCGCCAAAGACTGCAAGAAACGACCTTCGGTAAATTCGCCAAACTCATCTTGGAACGCACGTTCTTGGCGAATAGCTTGTGTTTGCATGTTTCTGGTAACGGCAAGACCAAGACGTTCTGCTTCGGCAGAAAATAACACTTTGCGTGCGAGTGAGCCCATCACTTCATTGAGAAGAGGTGTTTGCAAAGCTTCACCGACAGATAGGCCTGCGCCAAGATTGCGACGCGCTCTATCAAATTCAATAGCCGCTTCTTGTGTCGAAAAGCTCTTATCGCCTGCCGATACAGCTTTGTTGCCCGAAAAGCTTCCTGAGGTGATATCGCCAATTCCCCAAAGGGCGAAACCGCCTGCTAAGAATATCAGGAAGGCTTTCATGATTGGTGATTTCGCACCTGTGCGCATTGCCTGTAGCATGTCTCTACTTTCTTTATACCGTCTTGTGTCCTGACAATCTGTCTGGCCATCTTATAGTCTTTAAAAACTCGTCCGCACATTATACAGGTCTATTCAGCGAAAATTCAATGATTAAGGTTCTATAATCTTTAAAATTTTCATGATAGGCTCTGAGCCATCATTCAGCCAGAAATACCAAGAAGGGTTATCAATGATTATCGCAGCGAATTGGAAGATGAATCTGACATGGGACGACGCGCAGAAATTGGCGGCTGATATGTCTAATTTAGCCGTAAATTCTAAGGTTGGCGGCAGTGAGACGAGCGAAATCATCATATTTCCGCCGGCGCTTTATGCGTCTTTTGTGCAAAAAGCTTGTCAAGCGGGAGGCCTATCTTTTGGTGGCCTGTCTTGGGGAGGTCAGGCAACACATAGCGCGGCGTCTGGTGCCTTTACGGGCGATATATCGGCAACAATGTTTGCCTCTGCGGGGGCTAAGTGGCAATTAATCGGCCATTCAGAGCGCCGCACACATCATCAAGAATCAGATGAGATGATAAAAGACCAACTAAGCGCGAGCCATGAGGCAGGGTTAAAGGTGGTCTTATGCGTTGGCGAGGACCTTGAACAGCGCGAAGCAGGGCGGGCCATTGAGGTCGTCACAAACCAGATAGCGCTTGCCTGTGCCAAGACAGATAGATGGGAAGATATCGTTATCGCTTATGAGCCAGTCTGGGCCATTGGCACAGGCAAGGTGGCACAGCCGCAAGATGTCTTTGAGATGCACCAAGCGATTGCGGCTTTTTGTCAATCTGAATTGGGCGCAGCTAGGCGGCCACAAATTCTTTATGGTGGGTCGGTGAAGGCAGAAAATGCCGCTGAGCTATTTGCGCTTGATTATGTAGATGGCGCTCTTGTTGGGGGCGCAAGCCTTGATGTCGCGCAATTTACAGGCATTGTTGAGGCGGCCATGACACAGATGGCACAAGAGGCTTAAATAAACGGGCGCAAAATAGGCAAAAAGTCTGTGATTTGTGTAAGATGGGCATTTTTGTCATAAAATTTCAACCGGACGGGTTCTTTTTTACTTGTTCTAACAATAGAAGATCGGCTAGAACTAGCCGGAGTTTTATCCAAGGTGAAAGTATCATGCAGACGGTTCTGTTAACTATCCATACATTAATCGCACTTGCGCTTGTGGCGCTTGTGTTGCTTCAGCGTAGTGAAGGTGGCGGGCTTGGTATCGGCGGCGGCGGCGGTGCTGGCGGCGGTTTCATGACAGCGCGTGGTACAGCAAACCTTTTGACAAAAGCAACAGCGATTCTCGCAACGTGCTTTTTCATCACATCCATCGGCCTTGCCATCATGGCAGGCGCAGGCACAAAGCAAACATCAATCGTTGATGAGGTTCTTAACGCTGCGCCAGCCACGACAAGCGAGCCAGCTCAGCCAACAGTTCCAACAGGGCAGTAACATGACAGACAAATCGGCACGAGACATCGACTTCAACTTTCAGGAGCGGTGCCAGTGACTAGATTTATCTTCATAACAGGTGGTGTGGTCTCATCACTTGGTAAGGGCCTTGGTTCAGCCGCGATTGCCGCGCTTATGCAAGCGCGTGGCTATTCTGTGCGTCTGCGCAAGCTAGATCCCTATCTTAATGTTGATCCCGGCACAATGTCACCAACACAGCATGGGGAAGTCTTCGTCACAGATGATGGCGCAGAGACAGATCTTGATCTCGGCCATTATGAGCGTTTTACCGGCGTTGGTAACAGACGCACTGATAATGTGACCACAGGTCGCATTTATTCTGACGTCCTCGCCAAAGAGCGCCGCGGTGACTATCTAGGGGCAACCATCCAGGTTATCCCGCATGTCACTGACGCGATTAAAGAATTTGTCCGTGCGAATCTTGATGATGAAGATTTTGTGCTTTGCGAGATTGGTGGCACGGTGGGTGATATTGAATCACTGCCATTCCTTGAAGCTATTCGCCAGCTTGGTAATGAGCTTGGCCGCGAAGGTAGCTGTTTTGTGCATGTCACGCTTGTCCCTTATATTAAGGCGGCGGGTGAGTTAAAGACAAAGCCAACACAGCATTCGGTCAAAGAATTGCAGTCGGTTGGTATCCAGCCTGATATTTTGATGTGTCGCACCGAACAAGATATGCCAGAAGAACAGCGCGGTAAGATTGGCTTGTTCTGTAATGTGCGAGAAGAGGCGGTGATTTTGGCGCATGATGTGTCAAACATTTACGAAGTGCCGCTCGCCTATCATGCGCAAGGTCTTGATAAGCAAATTTGCCGTCATTTCGGCCTTGATTATGAAGTCCCAGATTTAACACGCTGGGAAACCATCAATCAGGCGATTAAAAACCCCGAAGGTGAGGTGAATGTCACGATTGTGGGTAAATATGTGTCTTTGCAAGACAGCTATAAGTCTCTAACCGAGGCGCTGACGCATGGGGGCATTGCTAATCGTCAAAAAGTGAATATGACGTGGCTTGATTCAGAGCTTCTTGAAACAGATGATGATGGTGTTGTTGCCAGCCACCTTGGCAATGCTGATGCGATCCTTGTGCCAGGCGGCTTTGGGGAGCGTGGCTCTCAAGGTAAAATCAGAGCGATTCAATTCGCGCGTGAGAAGAATGTACCTTATTTGGGCATTTGCTTTGGCATGCAGATGGCTGTGCTTGAAACAGCGCGTAATCTTGGCGATATGCCGCAGGCAAGTTCAACCGAATTTGGCGAAACTGCTGAGCCGCTTGTTGGTCTTATGACCGAATGGAATGTTGGCAATGAGCTGACAACCAGAGATGAGGGCGATGATTTGGGCGGCACAATGCGTCTTGGTGCCTATGATTGTGTGCTTGAGGCGGGGTCTCTTGCGCTTGAAAATTATGGTCAGACAGATATCTCAGAGCGTCACCGCCATCGCTATGAAGTGAATATTGGCTATCGTGATATGCTGGAAAAAGCGGGTATGAAGATATCAGGCCTGTCACCTGATGGTCGCTTGCCTGAGATTGTTGAGCGTCCAGACCATCCGTTTTTTATCGCTGTGCAATTTCACCCAGAATTAAAGTCGCGTCCGTTTGAGCCGCATCCTTTATTTTCAGGGTTTGTAAATGCCGCAAAAGAACGCTCGCGCCTCGTCTAGCTGATGAGGACGGCCTCTTGCGCGCCATGGGGTGGCGGCGCAAGATGGGGGTAGGAAAGTTATTAAAGGGGTCAAATGATGAAGAACGTAGCTGTTGGTAACGTGTCTTTTGGGGCGAATGACAAATTGGCGCTAATTGCGGGCCCATGCCAAATTGAGGGGCTAGATCATACGCTTCGTCATGCAGAAGCCATTATCAAGGCCGCTGAAAAAGCGCAGATGGGGCTTATCTATAAATCATCTTTTGATAAAGCAAACCGTACCTCTGCCAGTGCGCAAAGAGGCGTTGGCATTGATGAGGGGATTGAGATTTTAAGCCGTGTGAAGGCTGAATTTGGCTGTCCTGTTCTCACGGATGTTCATAATGAAGCACAATGTGCGCCTGTGGCTGAAGTCGTTGATATTCTTCAGATACCAGCCTTTTTATGCCGCCAGACAGACTTGCTTTTGGCAGCGGCGGCAACAGGGGCGGCGATCAATGTGAAAAAAGGCCAGTTCCTTGCCCCATGGGATATGGAACATGTGGCAGCAAAGATTGCTGGTGCGGGTAATGAGCGTATCTTGCTCACAGAACGCGGCACATCTTTTGGCTATAATACCCTTGTCTCAGATATGCGGTCTCTGCCACAAATGGCACAGACGGGCTATCCGGTTATTTTTGATGCCACCCATTCGGTTCAGCAGCCGGGCGGCCTTGGCGGTGCCTCTGGCGGTCAACGTGAATTCGTGCCTGTTTTGGCGCGTGCCGCGGTGGCTGTTGGTGTGTCTGGTCTGTTTATTGAAACACATGAAGACCCTGATAATGCCCCATCTGATGGGCCAAATATGGTGCCACTACCACAATTAGAAGGTTTGCTCTGCCAGCTTAGTGCGATTGCACAAGCCGCACATGGTGCGTAAGAGAGCGATGATATAACATCACCCAAAAGGTGGTGACCACAAATTCAAAAGGAGCGATTATGTCGGCTATTCTTGATATTCATGCCCGTCAAATTCTAGATTCACGCGGCAACCCAACTGTTGAGGTTGATGTTGTGTTGGAAGATGGGGCGGTCGGCAGAGCGGCCGTACCATCTGGCGCGTCTACAGGTGCTTATGAGGCGGTTGAAAAGCGTGATGGTGACAAGGCTATTTACGGTGGCAAGTCTGTTCAGGGCGCCGTTGATGCGGTTAATCAGGATATTTTTGATGCCCTGTCAGGGGCTGATGCGCTTGACCAAGATGGCGTTGACCGTGATTTGATTGCCCTTGATGGCACAGAAAATAAAGGCCGCCTTGGTGCGAATGCGATTTTGGGTGTCAGCCTTGCGACCGCCAGAGCCGCCGCTGCAAGCGTACAGCTTCCTTTATGGCGTTACCTTGGCGGTATTCACGCGCATCAATTGCCTGTGCCGATGATGAATATCTTGAATGGCGGCGCGCATGCTGATAATGCGCTCGATATTCAGGAATTTATGATTATGCCTGTTGGCGCTGAGACGTTCCAAGATGGCTTGCGCATGGGCACAGAGATTTTCCACCAGCTAAAGAGCTTGCTATCAGATGCCGGCCTATCAACAGCTGTTGGCGATGAGGGCGGCTTTGCCCCTGCCATTGGTGGCACAGAAGAGGCGCTATCGTTTGTGGCACGCGCGGTTGAAGCGAAGGGCTATAAATTAGGTGATGATATTGTCATTGCGATGGATGCGGCGGCAACCGAATTCTATAAGGATGGCCAGTATCATCTCGCAGGTGAGGGGCGTTCGCTCTCATCTGATGAAATGCAAGCTATGTGGGCAGATTTGTGCAAATCTTATCCTATTCGTTCAATCGAAGATCCGCTTGATGAAGATGATTGGACAGGCTTTGCGAATTTGACCTCACTTGTGGGCGATAATGTGCAGATTGTTGGTGATGATCTGTATGTCACCAACCCAGCGCGCCTATCACGCGGTATCGAAGAAGCGGCAGGCAATGCGATTTTGATTAAGGTCAATCAGATTGGCACGCTCACCGAGACAATGCAGGCGATTACGATGGCGCAAAAAGCAGGCTTTGGCGTGATTATCTCGCACCGTTCTGGTGAAACCGAAGATAGCTTCATTGCTGATTTGGCGGTGGCAACAAACGCTGGCCAGATTAAAACAGGCGCGCTGTCACGCTCTGACAGGCTTGCAAAATACAACCAGCTCTTGCGTATTGAAGAAGAGCTTGGTCGTTCAGCGGCCTATGGCGGTAAGTTAATTTTACGTTAACCTATACCTAGTTATTCCAAAAATTGATAAAAATAGGCGATTCGTGCGTTAAAAGCTTGACGCGGCGAATCGCCTTTGATTCAATGGGGGACGATCAACTATAAACTGAAAAAATATAGGGTAATGTGATGGCAACAAATTTGCGCAAAGGGATTACGGTTTCGGCTGTATCGGCAATGGTTGGTGTAATAGCCTTGTTTTTCGGTTTCCATACATTTGCCGGTGAGCGTGGCCTTATGGCACGTGGTGAGCTTGACAGGCAGATAATCCTTGCCCGCGAAGAGCTGGCCTTATTGCAAAAGCAAAACACTTTTTTGACCCACCGCATTGATTTAATGCGCCAAGGGCAGGTCGATAGCGATATCTTGGCCGAAACAGCGCGCGGTGAATTAGGGCTCTATGGGGCAAATGATGTCATTATTACAATCGACATCTCAAAATTGAAATTTTAGGAAATATTGCCTTTTAACCATATTTCAGTTTAAATATATTTTACCTAATGAAAACAATGCAATAAATATATTGCTATTCCTCTTTTTTGTCAGCTATTCTGAGTGCGTTCAAAGATAATTTGAACATTCGTCACTAATTTTACTGGAATATGATTATGGCACCAAAGACAGCGAAGACAGCGCAAAAGCGTGGTCGTCCCCCAAAAGCCCTTAAAAATGCGAAAACATTGAAGAATGATGTGCCAGAAACAGATGTTCTGACCTCATTATATCATGACATGTTGTTGATCCGCCGCTTTGAAGAAAAAGCCGGTCAGCTTTATGGTATGGGTGAAATTGGTGGTTTTTGTCACCTATATATCGGGCAAGAAGCCGTTGTTGTTGGCTTGCAGTCAGTTGCAGAAGAGGGTGATTCAGTTGTCACATCTTATCGCGACCACGGCCATATGCTGGCATGCGGTATGGAAGCGGCAGGCGTTATGGCTGAATTGACCGGCCGTGAAGGCGGCTATTCCAAAGGCAAGGGCGGCTCTATGCATATGTTTAGCCGCGAGAAGAATTTTTATGGCGGTCACGGCATTGTTGCCGCACAGGTGCCAATTGGCGCCGGTCTAGCGTTCGCACATAAATATAAGGGCGATGGCAAGGTCAATATGGCTTATCTTGGTGATGGCGCTGTCAACCAAGGTCAGGTCTATGAGACATTCAATATGGCCGCTTTATGGGATTTGCCAGTTATCTTTGTGATTGAGAATAACCAATATGGTATGGGCACCTCTGTCAACAGAGCGGCGGCTGGCCTTGATCTGTGTGATAGAGGCAAGGGCTATGGCATTCCTGGCATGCAGGTTGATGGCATGGATGTGCTAGCGGTAAGAGCGGCTGGCGAGATTGCGCTTGAGCATTGCCGTTCTGGCAAGGGCCCTTACATCCTTGAGATGAAAACCTATCGCTATCGCGGGCATTCTATGTCTGATCCGGCTAAATACCGCACCAGAGAAGAGGTGGATTCAATGCGTAAACAGCATGATCCGATTGACCAGTTAAAAGAGATGCTATTGCGCGAAGGCGTTGATGAAGCAGCCTTGAAAGAACTTGATAAGCAGGTAAAGCAGGTCGTCACAGGCGCCACTGACTTTGCGCTATCATCACCACTACCACATGAGGATGAGCTTTATACAGACATCCTTGTTGAAAACGCCTAGAGCGGCATTGAAGGAAGGATAAATCTAACATGGCTATTGAAATTAAAATGCCTGCTTTGTCTCCGACAATGACAGAAGGTCGTTTGTCACGATGGTTGGTTAAACAAGGTGATGAAATTAAATCAGGCGATTTGTTGGCTGAGATCGAAACAGATAAAGCAACAATGGAAGTTGAAGCGGTTGATGAAGGTGTTGTGACTGAGATTTTGGTTGCTGAAGGCACTGATAACATCGCTGTGGGCAGTGTGATTGCGCGCCTATCTGGTGATGATGACACAGAAAATAACACAGCAGATGCCGCGGCAGATAACAGTGATGCGTCATCTGAAGCACCTGCCGCTTTGCAGGTTGCAGAAGCCGCACCACAAGCACCAGCTGTTCCTGCCGCACCGGTCGTAGCCCAAATCGCAGAAGAGCTTGACTGGGATGGCCCGACAAAGACGATGACTGTGCGTGAAGCCTTGCGTGATGCGATGGCCGAAGAAATGCGTGATGATGAGCGTGTCTTTGTGATGGGGGAAGAGGTCGCTGAATATCAGGGCGCCTATAAGGTCACGCAAGGTCTGCTTGATGAATTTTCAGATAAGCGCGTGATTGATACGCCGATTACCGAACATGGTTTTGCCGGTCTAGGTGTCGGCGCCGCCTTTGGTGAATTGCGTCCGATCATCGAATTTATGACGTTCAACTTCTCTATGCAAGCCATTGATCATATTATCAATTCTGCCGCTAAGACTTTGTATATGTCTGGTGGTCAGATGGGTTGTCCGATTGTCTTCCGTGGCCCGAACGGCGCGGCGAGCCGTGTCGCGGCACAGCACTCACAATGCTATGCAAGTTGGTATGCACATTGCCCGGGCCTAAAGGTGGTATCACCTTGGTCAGCGGCAGATGCGAAGGGCTTGTTAAAGTCAGCTATCAGAGATCCAAATCCGGTTATTTTCTTGGAAAATGAAGTCATGTATGGCCAGTCTTTTGAAGTGCCAGATCATGATGATTGGACGGTGCCAATTGGCAAGGCTAAAGTTGTGCGTGAAGGCACAGATGTGACCATCACAGCCTTTTCAATCATGGTAGGCCGTGCGCTTGAAGCCGCTGAAGCTCTGGCCCAACAAGGCATTTCGGCAGAGGTCATTGATTTACGCACCATCCGCCCATTGGATGTTGAGACAATCACGGCGTCTGTTAGAAAGACAAATCATCTTGTCTGTACCGAAGAAGGCTTCCCATTTGCAGGTGTCAGCTCTGAGATCGCGATGCAAATCATGGAACATTGCTTCGATTATCTCGATGCGCCTGTTGAGCGTGTGACGGGCAAAGATGTGCCAATGCCTTATGCTGAAAATCTAGAAAAGCTGGCATTGCCGCAAGTTGATGAGATTTTGCAAGCTGTTCACAAAGCCTGTTATCGCGAAGGAGGCCGTTAAGATGTCTGTTTCTATTAAGATGCCAGCCCTTTCGCCGACAATGACAGATGGCACCCTTGCCAGATGGCTTGTCAAAGAAGGTGATGAGGTGCGTTCAGGTGATGTGATTGCCGAGATCGAAACTGATAAGGCAACGATGGAAGTCGAAGCGATTGATGAGGGCATTGTGGCTGTTATCGCTGTTGAAGCTGGTGCGCAGAATGTGCCAGTGAATGCGGTGATAGCTATTTTGGCAGAAGAGGGGGAAGATCCTGCCTCTCTTAGCCTTAATGATACAGCGCCAACAGAAGCCGCACCAGCAGAAGCAGCACCAGCAGCACCCGTATCAGAGACGCCAGCACCTGCACCTGCACAGGCACCAGCTATGGCACCTGCACCAGCTATGGCCGCCGCGCCTAGCGCGCCTGCCTCACGTCTGTTTGCAAGCCCGCTTGCAAGACGTATCGCGGCGCAAAATGAGTTGCCGCTTGATGGCATTAAAGGCACAGGCCCAAATGGCCGTATTATCAAACATGATGTTGAAACAGCCCTATCACAAGGCGTATCAGCACCAGCATCTGCCTCAGCACAGGCTTTGCCAGTGGCAAGCCCATCGGCAGAAGATCGCTTTGTGCCACATACTGCTATGCGTCGCACGATCGCGGCACGCTTGACTGAATCAAAGCAGAACGCGCCTCATTTCTATCTTACAATTGATTGTGAGATTGATGGTCTTTTGGCCGCGCGTAAAGCAATGAATGCAAGTGCAGGTGAGGGCGTTAAAATCTCGGTCAATGATATGATTGTCCGCGCCGCCGCGCATGCGTTGATGAAGGTGCCAGATGTAAATGGCTCATTCGAAGCAGATGGTTGCCGCTATTTTGCCAATGCGGATGTGTGTATCGCGGTTGCGCTTGATGGCGGCTTGGTAACACCTGTTATCCCTGCCGCACAGACAAAGGGCCTTGCTGAGATTTCATCTATCTCTAAACAGCTTGCCAGCCAAGCACGTGATGGCACATTGCCACCATCTGCCTATGCCGGCGGTACCTTTACCATCTCTAATTTGGGGATGTTTGGCATCAAAGAATTTGCCGCAGTGATTAACCCGCCACAAGGGGCTATCTTGGCCGTTGGTGCGGGCGAGCAACGTCCTGTGGTCAAAGATGGTCAATTGGCCGTGGCAACGGTGATGAGTGTGACCCTATCAGCTGACCACCGTGTGGTTGATGGTGCGCTTGGTGCACAATGGCTTCAGGTCTTTAAAGAGCTGATTGAAAACCCAGTGTTAATGCTTGTTTGATAATGTGTTAATGCTTGTTTGATAACAAGAAGAATGGCGAATAAAATGGCAAATGCAAAAGACTTTGATGTAGTGGTAATTGGCGGTGGCCCTGGCGGCTATGTGGCAGCAATTCGTGCCTCACAGCTTGGCATGAAGGCGGCCGTGATTGAAAAAGAACATCTCGGCGGCATCTGTTTGAATTGGGGCTGTATCCCAACAAAAGCGCTTCTTCGAGCGGCAGAATTGCGTCATAATCTTGAGCATCTATCCGATTATGGCATTGAGGTCACAGGTGAAGTCAAAGTCAATCTTGCCAAGGTTGTTGAACGCTCGCGCGGTGTTGCAAACCGTCTATCAGGCGGCGTCGCGCATCTTTTGAAGAAGAATAAGGTCGAAGTTATCGAGGGTGTTGCCAAGTTAAAAGGCACAGCCAATGGCAAGCGACTTGTCAGCATATCAGGCGACAAAGCCCAAGATATCACTGCCAAGCATGTCATCATCGCAACAGGCGCAAGAGCGCGTCAAATCCCCAATATGGAAGCAGATGGCAATCAAATCGTGACCTATCGTGACGCGATGGTGCCACAGACTATGCCAAAATCGCTGATTGTTGTGGGGTCTGGTGCGATTGGCATCGAATTTGCCAGCTTCTATCGTGATATGGGCGTTGAGGTCACTGTGGTGGAAGCTATGGACCGTATTTTGAACGCCGAAGATTCAGAAATCTCAGCGATGGCGCATAAAGCGTTTGAAAAGCGCGGTATGAGCATTTTGACCTCTGCCAAATTGCAAAAGCTTGAAAAAACCAAAGATATTGTCACAGCCACGATTGATGTTAAAGGCAAGGTTCAGACACTCAAGGCTGAGCGCGTTATCATGGCGATTGGTATTGTCGGTAATTCTGAGAATTTGGGTCTTGAAGGCACAAAGGTTAAAATCGACCGCGGTCATATCGTAACAGATGGCTATGGCGCGACAGGTGAGGCTGGTGTCTATGCAATCGGTGATGTGACAGGCGCGCCTTGGCTTGCGCACAAAGCAAGCCATGAGGGCATTATCTGTGTTGAAAAGATTGCCGGTGCCAAAGATGTTCATGCTATTGGTGATAATACTGTGCCGGGCTGTACCTATTGTCGCCCGCAAATTGCCTCTGTTGGCCTAACCGAAGATGCGGCTAAAAAATCAGGCAAAGAGATCAAGGTTGGTCGCTTCCCGTTCCTTGCCAATGGTAAGGCCATCGCGCTTGGCGATGATGAGGGCATGATTAAGACGATTTTTGATGCGAAAACAGGCGAATTGCTTGGCGCGCATATGATAGGCCCTGAGGTCACAGAGATGATCCAAGGCTATGCGATTGCCAGAACGCTTGAGACAACAGAAGTTGAGTTGATGCAGACAATCTTCCCGCATCCAACATTATCTGAAGCAATGCATGAATCTGTACTTGACGCCTATGATAGAGCGATCCATTTCTAAGGTGCGCGACGCATAAAAGCGGTTTTTGATTAAAAGGGGCAGATATGCCATCTCCAAATGTCAAATTAGGGGCAGAACGTCATCCTGAAAAGAGGCGTAACCCTGACAGACCTCAACCACAACGCCCTGATTGGTTGCGCGTGAAAGCGCCAACATCAGATGCCTTTAATGAGACGCGTGAATTGATGCGTGATCTCAATCTGGTCACCGTTTGTGAAGAGGCCGCTTGCCCGAATATTGGCGAATGCTGGGCGAATAAGCATGCCACGATGATGATTTTGGGCTCTGTCTGCACAAGAGCCTGTGCCTTTTGTAATGTCGCCACAGGCCGCCCTGATTTGCTTGACCCGCATGAGCCAGAGAATGTCGCGCAAGCGGTGGCAACTTTGAATTTGAGCCATGTGGTGATTACCTCTGTTGACAGAGACGATCTAGATGATGGCGGGGCAGAGCATTTCGCCCAAACTATCACCGCGATTAGAGCGGCATCACCGCTCACAACGATTGAGATTCTAACGCCAGATTTTTTGCGTAAAGACGGTGCCTTAGAGGTTGTTGTGGCCGCGCGTCCTGATGTGTTTAACCATAATCTTGAGACTGTACCGCGCCTATATCCGTCAATTCGCCCCGGTGCGCGTTATTTTCATTCATTGCAAATTCTGGCAGATGTAAAGCGCCTCGATCCGTCTATTTTCACCAAATCAGGCATTATGGTCGGGCTTGGTGAGGAAGATGGCGAGGTGGGGCAATTAATGGATGATTTACGCGCCGCAGATGTGGATTTCATGACCATCGGCCAGTATCTACAGCCAACGCCAAAACACGCGGTTGTTGACAGGTTTGTGACACCAGAACAGTTTGAAGCCTATGCCACACAAGGGCAATCGAAGGGCTTTTTGATGATGTCATCGACACCGCTTACACGTTCATCTTATCACGCAGACGCAGATTTTGCCGCCTTGCGCGCGGCGCGTGAGGCAAAATTGGCAGGCCGTTCATGACACAACATGCTGAAAGGCGCGTGCTAAGCCACCAGCCAGAACAGCTTTATGCGCTTGTGGCAGATGTAGCAAAATACCCTGAATTTTTGCCGTGGTGCTTGGCGTCAAGGATAAGAAGCCGCGATGATGATAAGCTTGTGGCTGATTTGATTATTGGCTTTCAGATGTTCAAAGAGCGTTTTACCTCGCACGTTCAATTAGATGAAGAGGCGATGGAAATTCACGTCAAATACGCTGAAGGCCCGTTTAAATATCTCAGCAATACATGGCGGTTTCTGCCGCATGAGCAGGGGTGCGAGATTGATTTCTATGTTGATTTCGAATTTAACTCACGCATCTTGCAAACCGTTATTGAGAGCCTGTTTACAGAAGCGGTTAAGCGCATGGTCGGGGCGTTTGAAGCGCGGGCAAATGCGCTTTATGGCCAGAAGTTGATTGAGGCAGGTTTAGGCTAGTCAAGTAAGCCAATCAGCTGGGTAAGCGCGGCCTGAACCGTTTGTGCGCGCACATCATCTCTGTTGCCCGAAAACAGGTAATGCTTCACCAAAGGGTCTTTATGCGGCACCAATGTGCCAATCCAGACGGTGCCAACGGGTTTATCTTTTGTGCCACCATTTGGCCCCGCAACCCCTGTCACAGATAAAGCCGCAGAGGGGGTGGCGCTATGTGCGGCGCACCCTTTGACCATTTCAAAGGCGGTTTCAGCTGAGACAGCGCCATAAATCTTCAAAGTCTCTTCTTGCACGCCTAGCATGTCCCGCTTGGCTTCATTGCTATAGGTCACAAATCCTCTATCAACCACAGCAGATGCGCCTGAAATGCTGGTCAGCTCTGCCATGATTAAGCCAGCCGTGCAAGATTCAGCCGCTCTTATCTGCCATCCTTTGGCCGATAATTTTTCAATAAGCTGTGTTGCAAGGTTGCTCATAATTATCTGTCCGTTTCTCTATTGGGGGGCAATCACACCGCTTGCCATAAGCGCGATAAGGCCGACGCCTGCCAAAAAGCCTGCCACCATATCATCTGCCATGACGCCAAGACCACCTTCTAGCGCTTCTGCTTTGTTGACAGGAAAGGGCTTGGTGATATCAAAGAAGCGGAAGAGCAAAAAGGCGGCCAAGAAGCCCGGCAGGCTCAAAGGCGCGACAAGAAGGACAGACCATTGGCCTGCCACCTCATCAATGATCACCTCTGATGCGTCTTTTTTGCCTGAATGCACCTCATAGACAGAAGACGCCCAAATGCCGATAAACAATGCCGCCAAAGTCGCGCCTGCCAGCCATAACCAGCCGGCTGACAAGATGAAATAACCCGCGATAAGCGCTGTGGCAGACCCAAATGTGCCGGGGGCAGGCAAGCTTGTGCCAATGGGGCCAAGAGTGGCAATGAATTGTGCGATTTTAATCATAATGACCTGCTTGATAGTTGTTTAAAGAGCGGGCGGAAGGGTAATTGTCGCGGCCGCCTGTGCGGCAATGCCATCACCGCGCCCCGTAAAGCCAAGGCGTTCGGTCGTGGTCGCTTTGACAGACACAGCCGATAGCGGCAAGCCACATAAATCAGCCAGAATGGCGCGCATCGCATCACGGTGCGGGCCAATCTTGGGACGCTCACACAAGATGGTGACGTCTACATGCACCAAATGACCGCCTGCTTTAGCAATCTTATCAACCGCATAGGTTAAAAATTGATCTGAAGAAGCATCACGCCATTGCGCATCACTTGGCGGGAAGTGCATCCCTATATCACCATCACATAATGCGCCAAATATCGCATCACATAGCGCGTGAATGCCAACATCACCATCTGAATGCGCCTCAAGTTCCCGGTCATGTTCAACCGCTAGCCCGCAAATCATTATGGGGCCAGTGCTATCGTTGGTGCTATCCTTAAAACGATGAACATCAAAGCCTGTGCCTGTGCGCGATTGTTGGATAGTGTTTGGGGGTCTCATAAGTGCGGCTCTCATATTGGTTAAATCAGACGGCCATGTTAATTTAGCAAGTGCCTCATCACCGTCAATCATATGCACAGCAATACCTGCCGCCTCAGCAAGACTAGCATCATCTGTCGGGGCGAGGGTGTGATAATCAGCCTTCGCATGTAAGTCTCTAATCAGCGCGGCCGCGAAGATTTGCGGTGTCTGAACGCGGCGCAATAAAGAGCGGTCTAATGTTCGTGATACGGTTTGAGACCTAGATTGTAATTGGCTGGCATCAATCTGCTTAATCGTATCAGCGACAGGCAATACAGGTATCACAGCCTTCACATCATCGCCTAGCATCGCAAGGGCCTTGTCAATCACATGGGCGGGCACAGTCGGCCTAGCCGCGTCATGTATCGCGATATAAGGCGCATGGCCGGCGCCTAGTCCTGCTAAGGCTTCAAGGCCGCAGGCAACTGAATCATGGCGTTCAGCGCCGCCAATTGTGATGGTGAGCGCCTCATCGCTGTGACGTGCTTTGATTTCGGCAAAATCATCTTCTGGGACAACAAGAATAATCTGCCCGATGGCCTGATGGTCTCTAAAGCTAGCGATTGCGCGCTGATAGACAGGCACGCCGTCAATCTCTTGATATTGTTTGCGCAATGAGCCCATCCGACGTGATAGGCCTGCGGCAAGAATGATTACATCAATTTGGGGCGTCTTTGCGGTCACGTTTATCGCCTGAATAAAAGTCCTGAAAATAAGTCCTGAAGAATAAATCCTGAAGTCTGAATTATGTGCCTCAAATAATTGGCTATCTTATCAAACAGATAGTAACTCTCACGGCTCATCCTTTGTATCGCACCGGCCCTATCGCTGTCCATAGCTGTTCATATTTGTTCATATTTGTTTGTTATTAGATGCCGCATCACCGAAATGGAAATGCTGTTTTTATGTGCAAATCCGACATGTTTATGATAGTTTGCCTAAATATTAAGCATTAATACCCGGGCAATTTGTTTTGGCAATATGATAAGGTTGTGAGACTAATGGCGCATAAGCCTTTGAAAATTCGTGATATTAACTTGGCGCATAATGTGATTTTAGCGCCTATGTCGGGGATAACAGATAAGCCTTTCCGCCAAATGGTGCGCTCATGGGGTGGGGGGCTTGTTGTCTCTGAGATGATTGCCAGCCATGCCTTTTTGCAGAATGTGTGGATTGAGTTACAAAAATTAAAAGGCGCGGCCCAAGAAGAGGCGCCCTTATCCATTCAAATTGCCGGCTGGGATCCTGTCATGATGGCAGAGGCGGCAAAGCTGGCAGAGATGAGTGGCGCGCAAATTGTTGATATTAATATGGGCTGTCCTGCCAAGAAGGTGACCAACCGCCTATCAGGGTCTGCGCTAATGCAAGATGAGGTGGCGGTCGCTGAGATATGCCGCGCTGTTGTCGGTGCGGTGAGCGTGCCTGTGACCTTAAAGATGCGCCTAGGGTGGGATGACCATCATAAAAATGCGCCAACGATTGCAAAAATAGCTGAAAATGAGGGTATTCAATTACTCGCTGTTCATGGCCGAACCAGAACCCAAATGTATAAGGGCGAGGCTGATTGGGCCAAGATTGCTGAGACAAAGCAAGCGGTGAGCATACCTGTGTGCGCTAATGGCGATATTAACAGTCTCAAAGATGCCGAAGAGGCGTTGCGCTTATCTGGGGCGGATGGCTTGCTTGTGGGGCGCGGTGCAATGGGGCGGCCTTGGTTTATCGCACAGGTCGCCGACCATATTGCTGGCCTGCCAGTGCGCCCTGAACCTGATGATAGAGCGAAGATAGCGACGATAAGAGCGCATTGTGAGGAAGTGATTGCGCTCATCGGTGATAGAGGCTTGCGGGCTTTGCGCAAACATTTTGCCGCTTATTGCGATTATTTACCAGCCTCTTTGACCTTGCGCGCCTCATTGCTGAAATCAGCGCAAGGTCAAGAGGTGTTTGACGCGCTTAATCTGTATCTTGACGAGATGGCAGATAGCCAATCTGCGCATGATGAGGTGGCCTAAATGTCGATAGCACCAAAAAATATCGTCCCTGCCGAGCAGGCATATGATAGCTGGATGGAGGCGCTGCCTTACCCGTTATTTGGCTTGTCTGAGAACCATCAATTTCTATTTGCCAACTACGCCGCTGAAGTGTTTTTTGAGCGGTCACGTCATATTTTGCTAAAAAGCCATCTAGATGATTTTTTTCTAGAAGATAGTCCCATTTTTGGCCTCTTGCATCGCTTAGGCTCTGGCATGTCATCTGTTGGTGAACAGGAAATGACCTTGGTTAGCCCGCGCCTTGGCAAGAAGCTTGTCACGATTCACATTGCCACCATAGGGAATGGGCCGGGCGATGGACACGCTGATGGACACGCTGATGGGCCGGGTGTCATCGTCTCTTTGCAGAGCCGTGATATGGCAGACCAGCTCCGTGGACAGTCTTTGTCACGTGGGGCGGCCCTTTCAATGTCAAAAATGACGAGCTTGCTGGCACATGAAATTAAAAACCCGCTTGCGGGTATCAAAGGTGCCGCACAACTTATCGAGCTTGATGCCAATAAAGAGCAAAGTGACTTATCGCATCTGATAGTCGAAGAAGTTGACCGTATCGCTGAGTTGCTTAATCGCATTGAAAGCATGGCTGGTGCGGGGAAATTAAACTTCGCGCCGTTGAATGTGCATGAAGTTATCAGCCATGTCATCCAGATTACAAAGGCAAGCTTTGGCGCGCATGTCAGTATCGAAACTGAGTTTGATCCCTCCTTGCCAGATATTATGGGTGACCGTACGTTGCTAATCCAAGCTTTTTTGAATTTGATCAAAAACGCTTGTGAGGCCTCTTCTGAGGGCGCGATTGTGCGGGTGGTAACCTCTTATGCCTTGCATAACTTCACCTCATCATCAGCGCTATCAAGAGAGAAATTCCTGCCGCTTCAGATTGATGTCATTGATAATGGCAAGGGTATATCTGAGGAATTGCGCGATATATTATTTGAGCCCTTTATCTCAAACAAGGCAGAGGGAAGTGGCCTTGGCCTTGCCGTGGTGGCCTCTGCGGTGGCGGATCATGGCGGTGTTGTCAGCGTGCAATCACAAAAAGGGGAAACCCATTTCCAAATATTATTGCCGCTAACACAGTATAAAGAGCCACTGGCACATCGCCAAGAGGGGGCATAATCATGGTCATGCAATCCACAAGAGCCACCTCATTACACGCAACGTCAGTTATCGTGGCAGATGATGATAAATCTGTCCGCCTTGTCATTGCGCAAGCTTTAAAAAAGCAAGGATATGTTGTGCATACTGCCGCCACAGCCGCTGGCATGTGGGATTTGTCGGTGGCAAGGCGCGGCGCTTTGCTTATCACAGATGTTGGCTTTCCTGATGGGGATGCGCTTGATATGTTGCCGCGCTTGCAAGCGCGTTTGCCTGAATTGAAGGTCATCGTGATGAGTGCGAGAGCCAATCTTTTGACCGCCGTTCAGTCACGCCAACGCGGTGTCATTGACTATTTGCCAAAGCCGTTTGAATTAAAAGAGCTGTTAGAGGTGACAAGACGCGCGCTAGAACAGCCTTTCGCACAAGAGGCTGATAGCGCGGCCATTGAAACGCCAAGCGCCACCTATGCGCCGCTTTTGGGCCGTTCGACTGTGATGCAAGATGTCTATAAATCGCTTGCGTGGCTCTCAACACAAATCGTGCCTGTGCTTATCCAAGCTGAGCAAGGGTCTAGCAAATCACAGGTTGCGCGCGCTTTGCATGAAATGTCTGGTTTTCATAATGCGCCCTTTATCGAGGTGAATTGTGCGCAAATTCCGCCAGAAGAACATGTCAGCCACATATTTGGCGAAGACGGCGCCATTGCCAAGGCGGTTGGCGGCACATTTTTTGCCAATAATGTTGAAATGCTTGATCCGCAATCACAACGTCAATTTGTCAGGTTGCTAGAAAGCCAAGCATCTGCCTCATCAAAGGCCGCCGCCGCCTTTCCAAAGCGCGTTCTAATAGGGGCGTGCGATGATTTACGCGCTCGGGTCGAACGTGATGAGTTCAGAGAAGATCTTTTCTTTGCGCTGAGTGTGGCACCGATGAAATTACCAGCCTTGCGCGAGCGGCGCCAAGATATTCCTGCGATGGCGAATTATTTCTGTCGCCAAGCAAATGATAATTATAAAACAGCCAAAAACCTTTCATTATCGGCCATATCCGCTTTGCAGGAATATGAATGGCCGGGCAATATCAAAGAGTTGGATTTCATTGTGCGCCGCTTGGTCATGAGCACAAGTGCTAGCCATATCGAAGCGCATGATGTCCAGCGAGAGCTTGGTGGCAAAAAGCAAACAAGCCCCCAAACAGCGACAAGCTCGCTTAGTGAAGCGGCAGATTTGCATATTCGCACCTATTTTGAGGCAATCGGCGATAATATGCCGCCAGCAGGTCTTTACGAGCGCATTATGGAAGAGGTGGAGCGTCCGCTGATTATCCAGACGCTGCATCTCACCAAGGGCAACCAGATTAAGGCCGCACAAATATTGGGTTTGAACCGAAATACATTGCGCAAGAAAATAGATTTGCTCACTATCTCTAAGAACCGTAGCGATTATAAAGATTAATCATGAGCAGTAAGCCCCTTAAGACAGCCAATGAGGTTGATGATAAATTGGAACGCCGATGGCTAAGAGAAGATAGGCTTGCTTATCTTGTGATTGTGGTGACGCTTCTATTGGGCGGTGGTACCTATGCGCTATTTGCCCGTGTTGACTATGTTGCGGGCTCGTCTCCTGTCTTGCAGGTGATCTTTATTGGCGCGATTTGTGCGCTTGTCTTATTGCTTATCTTTGTCGGGCGGCAAATCTGGCGTATTTGGAGCGAGAGACGCCAGCGTATGGCCGGCTCACAGCTTCACTGGCGCCTTGCTTTGCTATTTGGCGGTATCACAACATTGCCGGCGATTATCGTCGCTTTATTTGCGATTTCTGTGTTGGATTTCTCGTTGCGCGGCTGGTTTGCGCAACGCATTTCAACAGCGATTGAGCAATCTGTCTATGTCGCAGATGCCTATTATGAAGAACATGCGCGTTCTGTGCGTGGTCAAATCTTGGCGATGGCAAATGATGTCAATAGAGAGGCAAGTGCCTTTAGCGGCAATACGCGCCAATTAGATGATTATATCAACAATCAAACGCTGTTAAGAAACCTGTCAGAGGCCGTAATTATTGATGGTACAGGACAAATCCTGGCGAAATCACAATTTGCTTTTGCGCTGACATTTACCAATCTTGATGAAAGCTGGATTCAACGTGCGCGCTCTGGTGAAGTGGTTATTTTCGATTCTGGCCAAGGTAATAAATTACGTGCCGCGGTAAAGCTGAATTCATTTGTTGATGCGTTTTTGCTGGTGGGTCGTTTCATTGATTCAGGCGTGCTAGAGGCGGTTGATCAAACAAAAGTTGCCGCGTCCGACTATCAATCATTGGCATTCCGTCAATTTGACTTACAGATTAGCTTTGCGGTCCTATTCTTTGCTGTCACCTTGCTTTTGCTATTATCGGCCTTGTGGATTGGTCTGAATTTGGCGACCTCAATCGTGGCGCCATTATCACAGGTTATTTCGGTGGTTGACCAAGTGCGTTTGGGCAATTTGAAGCCGCGTGTTGGCGATAATCAGGGCTTGGATGAAATTCATCGCCTTGGCAGTTCGATTGATAATATGCTTGATGAGATGGAGCGGTCTCGCGTGCAGCTTGTGGCCGCAAATACCCAGCTTGATCAAAGGCGTGAATTCACAGAAACAGTGCTAGGCGGCGTGTCATCAGGGGTTATCGGCCTTGATGCGAATGGTATCATCACCCTGCCAAACCAGATGGCCTGTAGCTTGTTGGGCCGCAAACCATCTGAATTATTGCAGAAAAAATTGGGAATGATTATCCCTGAATTCGCCTCTCTAACCTCGGTCATTAAGAAAAAGAATAAGGGTAAGGGCAGGGCAGAAGAGCAGATAGATTTATTCGTGCTAGATAAGCGCATTTCCCTGCGCGCGCGTATCTCAGCTGAATATGTCGAGAAACGTATCATCGGTTATGTGGTCACATTTGATGATGTCACAGCTTTGCTTGCGGCCCAAAGAAAGGCCGCTTGGTCTGATGTTGCGCGCCGCATTGCGCATGAGATAAAAAACCCGCTAACACCGATTGAACTGGCGGCAGATAGGCTTAGTAAAAAATATAATCCAGAATCTGAAGAAGAGTCTGTTAAATATCAGGAATATATCAATATTATCAGCAGGCAAGTCGTTGATATTGGCCGCATGGTTGATGAGTTTTCCTCCTTTGCCAGAATGCCAGCACCGCGTTATAAGCTTAGTCAATTATCTGCGCTAGTGCAGGGGCAAATAGCCCTTTTTGCGACCAATGATGATGATAATCCAAATGACAGCCATAATGTGGCGATCCATTTTGAAGCGGCAGATGAGCTTCATGATATGATGTTGCTTGACCAAGGGTTAATGCGCCAGCTGATGACGAATGTAATGCAGAATGCGATGAATGCCTTGCAAGAGGCGGCCATATCTTCGCCTTATATCGCTGTCAGGATAGAGAATGATCAAGCCGATAATATTATCCTGACGATTAAAGATAATGGCCCCGGCTTTCCAGATGGTGATTTGGTCAAATTATTTGAGCCCTATATGACAACAAGAGATAGCGGCACCGGCCTTGGCCTTGCGATTGTCCAAAAGATTGTAGATGATCATAATGGTCACATTGCGCTATCAAACGCCGTGGCTGATACGGGCGAGAAAATCGGGGCCATCGTCCAGATTAGCCTGCCAAGCGATAGGAGCCTTGATACATGAGCGGCGATATTCTGATTGTTGATGATGAAAAGGATATTCGCCTTTTGATTAGCGCCACGCTTGAAGATGAAGGCTTTGTGGCACTTGAAGCATCCAATGCAAGAGAGGCACGTGAACATCTCGTTTCGCGTCCGCCATCATGCGTGATTTTGGATATTTGGATGCGTGATTCAGATATGGACGGGCTAGAGCTTTTATCATGGTGTCGCTCGCTTTATCCTGACCTGCCGGTTGTGATGATTTCGGGCCATGGCACCATTGAGACCGCCGTGCAGGCGTTGCATGTGGGCGCCTATGATTTCATCGAAAAGCCTTTTAAGGCAGAGCGTTTGTTGCTAACGGTTAACCGGGCGATACAAACCGCCAAGTTGGAGCGTGAAAATAGTGAGCTTCGCGCCAGAAACCAAGATGTATCTGAGCTTGATCTGGTCGGTCAATCTGCGAGCATGAAAGCGGTCAAAACCGCCGTTGATAAATTAGCGACGACCTCTAGCCGTGTTTTAATACAAGGTGGTGCCGGAACAGGCAAAGAGCTTGTGGCACGTAAAATTCATGGCAGTTCTGAGCGTTCTGTGCATAAATTTGTTGTCGCAAATTGTGCCAAATTAACCGCTGAGCGCGCCGATTTAGAGCTTTTTGGGTCAGAATCCATCCAAGATGGGCGCCGGGTTGTTGGCCTGTTTGAACAAGCGCATAATGGCACGCTTTATTTCGATGAAATCTGTGATTTGCCAAGTCATACACAAGCCCGTCTGGTGCGCGCGGTGGCGGAACAGAAATTCAAACGTGTAGGCGGTGCGGCTGAGGTGCAAGTCAATGTGCGGATTGTGTCAGCCTCATCCGAAAACCTATCAGTGGCCATTGATGAAGGTCGTCTGCGCGAGGATTTATATTACCGATTGGCGGTCGTATCTTTGACTATCCCGTCATTGGCGGAACGGCGGGAGGATATCCCGCTATTGGCAAAATACTTCATGAAGATTAGCGCGCTTCAACTAGGTCGTGCGCCTTTGAAGCTAGGCGATGATGTGCTGAGCGCGTTTCGCGCTTATGAATGGCCGGGCTCTGTGCGGCAAATTCGCAATGTGATGGAATCCTTGCTTATTCTGGCGTCTGATAAGGCAGGGGAGGTGCTAAGCGTCGCGGATCTTCCCACAGATTTACTTGAACAACGCCCGATGCAAAAGACAGATATGGCGCATGATATTTATGCCCTGCCTTTGCGCGAAGCACGCGAGATGTTTGAGGCGCAATATTTATCAGAACAGTTAAACCGCTTTGATGGTAACATCTCAAAAGTGGCAAAATCGATTGGCATGGAACGTTCCGCTTTGCATCGTAAGTTAAAATCGTTAAATATTCAGGGACAATGATATAAATGCCCCAAATGAGCTGCTATTTTAGCGTTTCCTTTGACGGGCTGTATCTTTACAGGGGTCGTATTCCCATAAGCGAGGCATAGATAATGAGAATTGTGATTTGTGGAGCAGGCTTGGTTGGCAGTGCCATTGCCTCACATCTTGCCGCAGAGCAAAATGATGTCACAGTCATTGATGCGGATAGTGAAAAAATCCAGCGTGTGGTTGAACATGCAGATGTAAGAGGCGTTGTCGGCGTTGCCTCGCACCCGGATGTTTTGACAGAAGCAGGCCTTCGTGAAGCGCAATTGCTGATTGCTGTGACTGAATCTGATGAGATTAATATGGTCGCAACACAGGTGGCGCATACCATTTTTAACACGCCAACACGTATCGCGCGTATCAGGTCTTGGGCTTACCTTAATCCTGAATTCAGAGATCTCTATGGCTCTGACCATATGCCGATTGATCATATTATCTCGCCTGAAGAAGAAGTATCCTCTGCTGTTGAGCGTCAATTGCGCTTGCCGGGCGCGTTTGATGTCAAAGATATGGCTGATGGCACGGTCCAGCTTATCGGTGTATTGGCAAAATCAAATTGTCCTATTCTGTCAACACCGCTTCGGCATTTGACATCTCTGTTCCCTGAATTATCTATGACGATTGTCGCGATTGTCAGAGGCTCATCAGTGATTGTGCCGCGTGATGGTAATGATGAATTGCAAGAAGGCGATAAGATTTACTTCGTTTGTGATGCCTCGCATACACAACGCGCGATGGCCGCATTTGGGCATACTGAAACAGAAGCCGCGACCGCTGTTATTGCCGGCGGTGGCAGTATTGGCATGCTTCTTGCGCAAAAAATTAGTGATAATAACAACAATGCCTCGACGACCATCATCGAAATTGACAAGCCGCAAGCGCATAAAATTGCCACAGAGTTATCTTCGACGTCTGTTGTGTGCGGTGATACGCTTGATGCTGATATCCTCGAAGAGGCCGGCGTAGCAAGCACAGGCACGTTTTTGTCGGTATCAAATGATGATGAGGTCAATATGTTATCCGCGCTTCTTGCCAAGCGTATGGGGGCGGCGCATACTGTGGCTTTGGTGAATAATCCCGGATTTGTGCCATTAATGTCAACTTTGGGTATTGATGCGGTGGTTAATCCGCCGCAAATCACAGTCTCATCTATTCTTGAGCATGTGAGGCGTGGCCGTATCAGAGATGTGCATTCTGTGCTTGAAGGTCATGGCGAGGTGCTAGAGGCTGAAATTATGCCATCTTCGCCATTGGTGGGGCAGACATTGCGTCATGCACGCATTCCAAAGGGCCTTTCATTTGGTGCGATTATTCGCAAAGGCATTGTGCTAGCGGTGCGTGGTGATACGGTTATTGAATCAAATGATTTGGTTATTTTGTTTGCAAAACAAGGCCGTGCCGCAAAGGCAGAAACATTATTATCGGGCAGCTTTTAAAGGCTAATTTCCCGGTAATAGCAGGATATTTTGAGGAAAAATATGTCACGTATCGCCTATGTAAATGGCTCTTATGTTTCCCATCGTGAAGCCGCTGTCTCAATTGATGATAGGGGCTATCAATTTGGCGATGGTATCTATGAGGTTGTCTTCATCATTGATGGTCATATGGCCGATGAAGGCCCTCATTTAGATAGGCTTGACCGCTCTTTGTCAGAAATGTCTATGCCTTGGCCGGTTGATCGCACAGTCTTGCAGATGATCATCGCGCGTATTGTGCGCCTTAATCAGGTCAAAAACGGGCTTGTCTATGTGCAAATCACAAGAGGCGTCGCAAAGCGTGACCATAAATGGACCAAACCTCTTAAGCCAGCTTTGGTTGTCACAGCCAAAAATACGGCAAAAAATATCCCAAAGGAGATACCAGCCGTCCCTGTGATATCTGTGCCAGATGAGCGGTGGGAACGCCGTGATATTAAGACTATCCAGCTATTGCCAAATTGCCTAGCAAAGCAGAAAGCCTATGAGGCAGGGGCCTATGAGGCGGTGATGATTGACGCAGATGGCAGTGTTACCGAAGGCTCAAGCTCCAATATGTGGATTGTCACCAAACAAGGCGAGTTAATCACCCGTCCAGCCACGCATAAAATCTTAAATGGTATCACAAGACGCACTGTGATGGCTGTCGCAACAGAGATGCAATTGAAGGTGGTGGAACGCAATTTCACCATTGAAGAAGCGCTGTCTGCATCAGAGGCATTCCTAACAAGCGCCTCATCGCACGTAACCCCTATTGGCTCTATTGATGAGGCTCTTATTGGCGATGGCACCGCCGGGGCAGTAGCCAAACGACTGCGCGTGACCTATATTGAAGAGGTGACTAGTTAAGACCAGCACCAATAATCAATAACAATAGGGATGTGCCAGGATGGAAAAACAGCGAAATTTACAAGATGTATTCTTGAACCAAATGCGCAAACAGCATGAGCCTGTGACAGTGTTTTTGATGAATGGTGTTAAGTTGCAAGGGGTTATTACCTGGTTTGATAATTATTCCATGTTGCTGAAACGTGATGGTCACATCCAGCTTGTCTATAAGCACGCGATTTCAACCATTATGCCTGTTAATTTAATTGATTTATCGGCCCTAACCGAAGAATCGTGATCCAAGAGTTATAACTAGTACCATTATGTCAGATTCCGAAAATGGCCTGATTGATAATGTTGCAAGGCTTATGATTGAAGCCGGCCAAAACATTATCATGCCGCTTTATAATAATTTATCCCCTGATGATATTGCGACAAAATCATCTGATACTGATTTTGTGACAGTTGCGGACAGGGACGCCGAATTTTGGCTGATACCGCGCCTTGAGGCCCTGTTAAAAGACAGCACTGATAATTTGCTAGTGGTGGGGGAAGAGAGCATCTCAGATGATCCACACCTTGCCAAAAAGATAGGCAGGTCGCTTGCTTTTGTGATTGATCCCATCGATGGGACGCGCAATTTTGTCAATGGGTCGCCTCATTTTTGTTCCATGATATCGCTGATAGATAAAGGTGAGCCGCTTATTGCGTGGATTTACCGTCCGATTGATGGCGATGTGCTTGTCGCCGTTGCAGATGAGGGCGTTTATCATATGCTTCTTGATGAAGGCGCGCAGATGACTGAATGGGAGCCTGTCAGCCGCTCTTATAAGCGCTTTAGCTTGTCAGATATGATTGGCACAGGCGGCATTAAAGGCCTGTCAGGCGCCAAAAGAGACGAGGTGCGGGCCCAATTGCGTGCGCTATCACATCGCCGTCTTATTGGCAGTGCTGGTTGTGAAGCGGCGTTAATTGCTTTGGGAGAGCATGATTTCTTGATGCATTCCAAAACAACCGCGTGGGATCACACGCCTGTGGATTTGATGGCAAGAGAGGTCGGTGCGGTCTCTTTTAGCCTGCCAACAGGGGCTGTTTTTTCGCCCACTTGTGACAATGCGTTGCTGATTGCCCCTGATGATGATAGCTGGCTTGCGCTTGCCAATCATATTTGGCCGGACCCTGTGAAGCGACCAGCCTAGCGGGCGGTTTTGGCCTCTTGCCAGAGAGCTTCCATCTCATCAAGGCTTGCCTCATCTGCTGAGCGTCCTTGTGCGGACAGGGCTTGTTCAATGTAGCGGAAGCGTTTTTCGAATTTGCGATTGCAAGCAAGCAGGGCGCTTTCTGGCTCAACGCCTGTTTTGCGCGCGATATTAGACGCAACAAACAAGATATCACCCACTTCATCTTGCAGACGGTCATGATTATCGGGCTCTTCTGCCATCGCTTCTAAAAGCTCGCCTGTTTCCTCATGCATCTTTTCAATCACAGACTTCAGGTCAGGCCAATCAAAGCCGACACGTGCAGCGCGTTTTTGCAATTTCGCGGCACGCACAATTGCCGGCAATGTCACCGCCACATCATCTAGCACAGAGGCAGGCTTATCATCAGATTGGCTGGCGGCACGCTCTTGGGCTTTGATATCTTCCCATGCGATGGTTTGTTCAGCCGCGCTGTCTCTTGACTCATCCCCAAAAACATGTGGGTGACGGCGTATCATCTTATCAGAGATAGCACGCGCCACATCGGCCAAATCAAATGAGCCTTCTTCGGCGGCGATTTGGGCATGAAAGACCACTTGCAAAAGCAAATCACCAAGCTCATCAGCTATCTTGGCCCTATCGCCGCTATAGATGGCCTCTGAGACTTCATAGGCTTCTTCGATCGTGTAGGGGGCGATTGTCTCAAAACTCTGTTCAACATCCCACGGGCAACCTGTTTCAGGGTTGCGCAAATCCTGCATTATTTTATGTAATCTCTGGATTTCAGCTAAGAGCTTGCTATTATCTGGCACCATAAGTCCTTAATCTATGTTATCATCTATCTGTTCAAGATGGTTATGCCTGTTTTGCGGCATGCCCCATCACCATTTAAATCCACTATTATTAGAGGAATAATCTATGAGCGAGCAACCTTTAAAAAATGATGGCGCCTCAAACGCCTCTTTCTTTTCACGCCTTCGTGGATGGTTTCTAACAGGTCTACTTGTGACCTCGCCTGTCTTGTTGACGGTGTATATTATTTGGTTGTTTGTTGATATTATCGATGGCTGGGTCACAGATTTAATGCCGCCTGCCTTTAGAGATACAATTTATACCTCTATTCCGGGCGTTGGTCTGATTATCGGGGTTGTCGCTATTACCGTGATTGGCGCCGTTGCGGCTGGTTTCTTTGGCAGATGGCTGATTAGGATTGGTGAGAATCTCTTAAATCGTATGCCGATTGTGAGCACGATTTATGGGGCGAGTAAGCAAATTCTTGAAACTGTCCTGACCTCGCAATCAGACGCGTTTCGTGATGTTGTGCTGGTTGAATATCCGCGCAAAGATTTGTGGGTTATTGGCTTTGTGACAGGCGGTACCAAAGGCGAGGTTTCAACAGCGATCCCTGATGAGACGGTGAATGTCTTTGTGCCGACCACGCCTAACCCGACATCTGGCTTTTTGCTGTTCTGCCCTAAATCAGATTTGAAATATCTTGATATGAGTGTCGAGGAAGCCGTCAAACTTGTGGTATCTGGGGGGATTGTGACACCGCCTCATACGCCAAAAAAACTGAAGAAATAAGAGGGTAAACGGCTTCGTTTCTAGCCGGAAGCAAGAAATTTAATCGCGTTATCACGCTCAAACAGACTTAAAAGCAGGCGATATTTGTCTGCTTTTTCACCTTCTAGGGTGGGGGTTGCGGCGATGATTTTCTCAGCCGCATCACGTGCATAGGAAATAAGGTGCGCATGGGCAGCCAGATCTACCATCGCAAATTCTGGCATCCCTGATTGACGCTGTCCCAATATCTCGCCCGGCCCGCGCAGGCGCAAATCCTCTTCGGCTAGCCTGAAGCCATCATTTGTTTCACGCATGATTTTAAGGCGCGCGGTGGCAGTCTCGCTCAGCGGGCCTTGATAGGCCAGAAGACAGACTGATTTCGTACTGCCCCTGCCAACACGCCCACGCAATTGGTGAAGCTGGGCAAGGCCAAAACGTTCCGCATGTTCAATAATCATAATGCCCGCCTCTGGCACATCAACGCCTACCTCAATCACTGTGGTTGCCACCAGCAACTGTGATTGGCCAGATTGAAACTGTGCCATGACAGCTTCTTTTTCATCAGCCTTCATACGCCCATGCACTAATTGCGGGTTGGTGTGAGGCAGGGCGGCTTGCAGGGTGGCAAATCGTTCTTCTGCGGCGGTGATATCAGATTTGTCACTCTCTTCAACAAGCGGGCAAATCCAATAGGCTCTAAAATTTGGGCCAAGGCGTGAACGCAGCTTCTCCACAATTTCAGCAATACGATCGAGACTGATAATGGCGGTGTCAATATCTTCACGCCCCGGTGGTTTTTCATCAATGATACTTGATTGCAAATCACCATAGGCGGTCATTGATAGTGTGCGTGGTATCGGTGTGGCCGTCATCACCAGCACATCACAATCAGCGCCCTTGGCACTCAGGCTCATGCGCTGTTTGACGCCAAAGCGATGCTGTTCATCCACAACCGCCAAGCCTAAATCAGCGAATTGCACATCATCTGTCAGAAGCGCATGTGTGCCTATGATAACAGGGATATCACCTGCGGCCATCGCGGCGAGCATCTGTGTCTTGGCCTTTGTCTTTGCGCCGCCCACTAGTAAGCCAACAGGGATTTGCAAGGCTTCTAGCAGGGTAGATATGGTCTTATAATGCTGTTTGGCAAGAATCTCGGTCGGGGCCAATAGCACCGCTTGGCGGCCCGTCTCCACCGCATTCAGCATCGCCATCAAAGCCACAAGTGTCTTGCCAGAGCCCACATCACCTTGGACAAGGCGCAACATGCGTAAATCGCCGGCTTGATCGTCATAAATCTCGTCTAGGACACGGCTTTGTGCGCCTGTCAGGCGAAAGGGTAATTGTGTCGCAAGCTTGGCACGCAGGCGGCCATCACCTTTGACCGGCTTGCCCTTGCCAGCAAGCGCTGTCTCTTGGCGGATAAGCGCAAGGGCTAGCTGATTGGCCAGCAATTCATCATAGGCAAGTCGCTCTCTTACCGGATGTTCTGGCAATAATGCCTCTGGTGTCTCAGGCGCATGAAGATGTGCCATCGCACTGGCAAAATCAGGCCAGTGTTTTTGCTTCATAAGTGTCTCGTCAATCCATTCTGGTTGCGGTGTCACTTTTGGCACCGCGGCTTGAATGGCTTTTCGCAATGTTTTGCCTTTGAGGCCTGCCGATAGAGGGTAAATCGGCTCCAATAGCGGCAATTGCGCAATATCAGCGGGGGCAATGATATAATCTGGATGCGCTATTTGCACACGGCCTTGGAAAATCTCAGCTGTGCCTGAAATGATGCGGCGCTCACCAAGGGGCAGGGAGCGCAGTAAAAAGTTGCTATCCGCCTTGAAAAAGACAAGCTCAACCTCGCCTGTTTCATTTTCGGCTAAAATGCGAGAAGGGCGTGATAGATGGCGCGGTGTGATATCATGCTTTGTAATCAGTAATTCAACCGTGATTAACTGTCCCGACGTCACAGCGTCAAGGTGAGGGCGGGCACGCCTATCTACAAGGCCAACAGGGGCATGGCGCAACACATCCAAGACAGTCGCCCCAATCCTTTTTTCCATAATAGCGCCCAGACGTGCGCCAATACCTGGCAATGTTGTCACACTGGCAAAAAGCGGAAAGAGAGAGGTTGGTCTGGTTAAATGCATGAATTTTCCCAAAAAAGATGTCTTATGAGGCATGATGCAAAATTAAAGACAGAAATGACAAGTTAAAGTGATCAATTCCACTAGAAATGCACTACATAGCATTGTAAGAGGCATAGTGAAAAAATGCCTTCATTCTTTGGCTTGTATTTTCTGAACATTATCACACAGCACCATTATAGGCACTTTGAGGATATTATGACAACAAACACACCTGAAAATGAAACAGATGAGAAGATGATGCGCCGCCTTGTCTATCGTGCCAGCTATACAGGCATGAAAGAGACAGATCTGCTTTTGGGGCAATTTGCCAAGCGTCATCTGCCAGCATTAGCACGCCCTCAGCTAGAAGAGTTTGAGGCACTGCTTGATGCGGGTGATCCGTCTATTTTTGCGTGGGTGCGTGGTGATGAGCCTGTGCCAGAAGCTTTTGACAACGCTGTTTTTGCTTTAATAAAAGAGTTTGAAGTCTCAAAATAAGCCTATGAATTTATTGAATAATATTTCTTTTAAGAAATTCTTTGACGGCGCGCCGCAAGGGGTTGATCAGCTGGTCGTATCCGCGCTTTCAAAAGAAGGCAATCGGACGATTATTGTCCTTCGTGATGATGCACGCCTGACGCAATTTATCGAGGGTATGCGCTTTGTGCGCCCTGATGCGGCTATTTTGGCCCTGCCTGCGTGGGATTGCTTGCCCTATGATAGGATCTCGCCGCATTCATCTGTGACCTCGACAAGATTAGCGACCTTGTCACGCTTGGCCGCAGGTGCGTCTGATAGGGCTGAGATTATTGTGACAACCGTGAATGGCTGGCTTCAAAAAGTGCCGCCGCCATCCTTTTTTGCACGCGCCAGCCTCTCAGTGGTGAAAGGCCAGCAAGTCACCATCGAGCATGTGACACAATTTTTGGCGCATAATGGCTTTCACCGTACCGATACTGTGCGTGAATATGGTGAATTTGCTGTTCGTGGCGGTATCCTCGATATTTTTGCCGATGCGCAAGGCCTGCCTGTGCGGATTGACTTCTTTGGTGATGAGGTGGAGACCATCAAATCATTTGACGCGCTGACACAGCGGTCAGTCTCGCCAAGCGACGGGGTGTTATTACAGCCAGCGACTGAATTCTTGCTTGATGATGACGCGATTGCACGCTTTCGTTCTAGATTTAGAGAGTTTTTTGGCGGCCAAGGCACCAAATCGCCTCTATATGAATCTGTCTCATCTGCACGTATGGTGCCAGCCTTAGAACATTGGTCAGCCTTGCTTCATGAAGAGATGGCAACGATTGAAGATTATTGCCAAAATAAATCAGCTAGCCCCGCGCCAATATTTTTTGATGAGGAAGCAAAGCCCGCAATTCAAGCGCGTCTTGAGCAGATAGACGAGTTTTATCAGGCCCGCAAAGTGCCAGAAACAGAAGGAGATATCGCCTATTTCCCTTTGGCGCCTCATTGGCATTATCGTGATCAAGAGGCTGTTGAGCGCGCGGTTGAAGGCCCGCAAGCGCACTTCATCTCAAGCTTTAGCCAAGATCGTGCGAACCAAGATGCCTATGATGTCGGCGGTCGTGGTGGCATTGGCCTTGCGGTGGCTGAGACAGGCTCAAAATTAACGCATATTGCCGGGATGCTTGATGCGGCAGGGGCGAATGATGTGCATATCATCGCCGCCACAAGTGAAGGCGCGGCGCGGCGTACAGGCGATATGATACAAGAAGCCACAGGCAATGCGGTGCCCTATGTGACGGATTTGACCGCCGCTATGGGCTTTAAAATCGCCACAGCTTATTGGCCGCTCGAAAAGGGCTTTGCGCTTGACCATTTACGGGTGGTCACAGAACAAGATATTTTCGGCACAAGATTGGCACGCCCTGTTGGCAGGCGCCGTGCTGAAAATTTCCTCACCGAGGTGGCCTCGCTAGAGCAGGGCGACCTTGTGGTGCATGTTGAACATGGCATTGGCCGTTATGAGAAGCTAGAGACCATCAATTCAGGGGGCACAGAGCATGATTGCTTGATGCTATCTTATCAAGGCGGGGATAAGCTTTATCTGCCGGTTGAAAATATTGATATGCTTTCGCGCTATGGCAAGGATTCAACCGATGTGGTGCTTGATAAATTAGGCGGTGTTGCGTGGCAAGCGCGCAAAGCGAAAATCAAAGAGCGCATCAAAATCATGGCCGAACAGCTTATCCGTATCGCGGCAAATAGAGCGGTTGCGACGACCCAGCCTTTGGTGGCACCAGAGGGCGGTTTTGCAGAATTTTGTGCGCGCTTTGGCTTTGCTGAGACCGAAGATCAGCTTGATGCTATCTCAGATGTGCTCGATGATTTGGCCTCTGGCAAGGCAACAGACAGGCTGATTTGCGGTGATGTTGGTTTTGGCAAGACAGAGATTGCGCTAAGAGCCGCCTTTGTTGCGGCTATGGCGGGCTATCAGGTGGCTTTGGTGACGCCAACCACATTGCTTGCGCGCCAGCATGGTAAGGTCTTCACAGAGCGTTTTAAGGGCTTTCCGATTGATGTCTCTATCCTATCGCGGATGACTAGCACCTCTGATGCGAAGGCGATTAAGGAAAATATCGCCAATGGCTCAGCACAGATTATCATCGGCACTCATGCATTATTGGCCAAATCGATTGAATTCAATAATTTGGGCATGTTGATTGTCGATGAAGAGCAAAGCTTTGGTGTCGGTCAAAAAGAGCGTCTCAAAGAGTTAAAAGGCGATATTCACGTCCTTACTTTGACCGCAACACCTATCCCGCGCACCTTGCAGATGGCGCTGACAGGTGTGCGGCAAATGTCGATTATCGCGACCCCGCCTGTTGATAGGCTGGCGGTGCGCACCTTTATTGGCGCGTGGGATAATGTGGTTCTAAAAGAAGCCCTGCTTCGTGAGCGTTTCAGAGGCGGCCAGTCATTTGTTGTTTGCCCGCGCATTGATGATATGGCGCGTCTTTATGAGAGGATTGTCAAATTAGTGCCTGATGCCAAGATTATCTCAGCCCATGGGCGCATGACCCCGACAGAGCTTGATAAGGCGATGACAGCCTTTGGCGAAGGGCAGGCTGAGATCTTGATTTCAACCAATATCGTCGAATCTGGCATTGATATTCCGTCTGCCAATACGATGATTATTCACCGCGCTGATATGTTTGGCCTCTCACAGCTCTACCAGTTAAGAGGGCGTGTTGGGCGCTCAAAACAGCGTGCCTATGCCTATTTGACAACTGACCAGCACAAAATCATGACGCCTGGCGCGAAACGTCGCCTTGAGGTTATGCAAACGCTTGATAAGCTAGGCGCCGGCTTTACGCTTGCCTCTCATGACCTTGATATTAGAGGGGCAGGGAATCTGCTTGGTGACGAGCAATCAGGCCATGTCAAAGAGGTCGGGGTTGAGCTGTATCAAGATATGCTGCGGCAAGCGGTTGAAATCGCGCAAAAAAGCCGTGCCAAAGATCAAGAGTCGCAAAAGCAAGATTATGCGCCATCAATTTCAATTGGCACCAAAGTCTTGATCCCCGAGGCCTATATCCCTGATTTGACAAGCCGTCTTTCAATCTATCGCCGCATTGCCTCATTGCAGAATGAAGATGAGATGAACCAGATGATGACAGAGCTGATTGACCGCTTTGGACAGATTCCAGATTCGGTTAGCAATTTGCTGCAAATCGTTGAATTAAAACAATTATGCAGACGTGCGAATGTGCAGAAAATCGATGCTGGTGATAAGGGATTCTCACTTATTTTTAAAGATAATCGCTTTGAAAATCCAGATGCGTTGGTCGGATGGATTGCTAGCCAAAAGGGCCAAGTGCAATTAAAAGGTGACCATAAGCTTGTGGTGATGCGCGATCTAAAACTCGTGCAGGGGCGCGCTAAACATGCCAAAGCATTGCTTGTTGATTTGGTCCAAATGGCAGAAGTAGAGGTGGTTTAGCGCTATATGCCACCCTTTATTTGCCAGCCTTATTTGCCAGCCTTATTTGCCAGCCTTATTTGCCAGCCTTATTTGCCAGCCATGGCGGCGTCTATGGCGCTTAAAATCACAGGGGCAGGGTGCGCGCCTGCGAGTGAGAATTCATTGTTAAAGACAAAAAACGGCACCCCATCAATGCCAACATTGCCGCCAAACTGAATATCTTCATTGATTTGCGTGGCCGCATTTTGCAAAGCATCTTTGGTATAGCTATTCTCACAGCCTTCTTGCTGAATAAGGTCTTTTTGCACCTCAGCATCGCTAATATCACGCCCTTCAAGGAAATAGGCCTGAAAGAACCGCTCAGAGAGGGAAAAGCTATGCTTACCAGAGGCAATCAGCAATGTGTGAACAGCTGATGTTTCAGGCGTAAGGGCAATGTCATTAAAGGCAAAATCAATGCCAGCATCCTTGCCTGCCATCGCAATACGATCATAAACCGCGTTTGAGGCTTCCCCGAATTTCTGTTTCAGATAATGCTGCCTGTCCATACCGCCGCGTGGCATTGACGGGTTTAGCAAAAAGGCCCGCCATCTAATGCTAGCAGACAGGCCAGGACGTTGTGCCAGCGCCTCTTCAAGGCGTTTTTTGCCGATATAGCACCAAGGGCAGATAATATCTGAATAAACATCAATCATAAGCTCTGTCATATTGCCCGTTCCTTTTCCTGTGCTATGTCTCTATCATAGCGGTTATTTACAATGATGCCTATGGTGACCTTTTGTCTGATGTGAAAAAAATTATAAGCGCACGCGATGCGCTGATTGATAAGGCGCAAACTTTACTGGTGAGTGTGACAGGTGATGATGGCGCACCTGATATGGGGACAAGCCCCTTTATCCGCGATGAGGCAGGTGATTTCTTTATCTATACCAGCCAACTCTCAGCCCATGTAAGAGCGCTTATTGCCGGTAATCAGACACGGTTTATGCTGATAGCAGATGAGCGTGCCTCACAAAATATTTGGGCGCGTGTGAGACTAAAATTCACCGCCCATAGCACCGTGATTGAGCGTGGTAGCACGCCCTTTAACGAAATGGCCGACAAGATGGCGCCAGCCTTTGGGCCAACAATGGCGCTTATTCGCCAATTTAGTGACTTTCACATGGTTAAAATCACCCCTATAAAAGGCGTAATCGTCACTGGTTTTGCCTCTGCCTATGAGGTGACAGGGCCGCATTTTGATGTTGGAGCGCAATTAACAAAATCATGATTAAGACACCTATTCTATGGAGCTTTCGGCGTTGCCCTTATGCGATGCGCGCGCGTCTTGCCATCAAAGCTAGTGGGCAAGCGGTTGCTCTGCGCGAGATATTGCTTCGTGATAAGCCAGAGGCGTTTATGGCCGCATCGGCAAAAGGCACAGTGCCGGTACTTGTCCTATTAGATGGACATGTTATTGATGAATCGCGCGATGTGATGTTTTGGGCCTTATCACAATCAGATCCCGAAGGCTGGCTTGATTGTTACCGGCAAGATGAAACTCATGTAATCGCGCATTTAGACGCGCTGGATAATGTCTTTAAGCATCATCTTGATCGCTATAAATATGCGACCAGATATGATGATGTAGACGAGGTAGTGCATCGCACGAGCGGGGCTAAGTTCCTCGAAACATGGAATGATATATTGGGCAGGCAAAAAGGGCTATCAGGCGAGACGCTTGGCCTATTAGATTATGCCACCCTGCCATTTGTCAGACAGTTTCGTATCGCCGACCCTAACTGGTTTGACGCCCAAGAATGGCCGCATCTTCATCAATGGCTGAACATGTTCCTTGCAAGTGATCGCTTTGCCGCGATTATGCATAAATATAAGCCGTGGAAAGAGACAGGCGAAGATATTGCCTTTTAGGCTTTTGTGGGCAATTTGAGCGATGTGTAGATCACATAAAGCGCCAAGGTGACAATCACAACAAAACCGCCAAGGATCATTTGCGGTGTCGCTGTCTCGCCCACACCTAGCCAGACCCATATAGGGCCCAAAATCGTCTCTAACAGCATCAGCAAGCCGATATTAGCGGCGGCAGTATAGCGTGAGGCTGAATTCAGACAGAAGAAGGATAGCGGCAAAATCAGTAAGCCTGAGACTGATATCATCAGCACATTGCCATCAAATAAGGTTGAAGGGCCAATATAGGCCAATACCAATAGAGCGGCCATCAAAGACCCATTGCCGGTAATGGTTGCCACGGGCAAATCTTTATATTTGCGCAAAATAACAAAATTTAAGCCAAAAGCCGCCGCCGCACCAAGGCCATAGAGAGCCCCGATCACAACAGAGCCATCAGGCGCCCCATGCGCATCACCAGCATCCATGACGCTTAACAAAATGCCGGCAAGCGTTGCAATCGTCGCAAGCCATGTTGAAATATGCGTGCGCTCTCCCAATATGATGCGCGAGAAAAACGCGCCAAAAATAGGGGAGGTCGCAAGGGCAAATAAAATCACTGATACAGATGTCTCTGTGATGCCGTTCACAAAGCAAATGGCGCTTGCAAATACACATAAAGAAGACGCAATGCCGCCGCGCGAATAGGTTAGCTTCATCGTTTGGGCAAAATTCTTGCGATCCAAAAGCCATGTGAGCGCAAACATAACAAGGCCAATTTCAAGACCGCGCCAGACGATGATCTCTAACGGCCCCATCTGTGATAGGCGGATAAAGAGTGTGTCAGGCGTTAAGACCAATGCCCCAAACCCTGCTAAGGCTAGGCCAAATAGGGGATGGCGTTTAAAGCGGTCAATGAGTGAGGCTGCCATAAAGAAATCCTAGCGAAAAAAGCCCGCCTTTTAGACGGTGAAAGCTTTCATATCATGCTTTTTGATATTTTTCGAATGTCATTTCAATGCGGAAAGGAATTTTCTGGAATCAGATCTGATAGCTTCAATTTTCTCGACACTCATTTTGTCTGCGGTACGGTAAATCATGCCAAGGCGCGGATTGCCGCGTAATTTATCTTCATGGCGCAATAAAAAGTCCCAATAGAGATAGTTAAACGGGCAGGCATCCTCGCCTGTTTTTTCTTTCACCTTATAGCGGCAGCCTTTGCAATAATCGGACATTTTATCGATATAATTGCCGCCAGCCGCATAGGGTTTTGAGGCAACAATGCCATCATCAGCAAATAACACCATCCCCGATACATTGGGCATTTCTACCCATTCAAACGCATCACTATAGACGATTAGGAACCATTCATTCACCTGCTTGGGTGATAGGCCTGCAAGAAGGCTGAAATTGCCGATGATCATCAAGCGTTGAATATGATGCGCATAGGCATGTTCAATCGTCTGGCCAATTGATTGTGACAGACAATTCATAGCCGTCTTGCCATCCCAGAAAAAGCTGGGGAGATTACGTTCGGCATTGAGCGCGTTCATCGCCGCATAATCAGGCATAAAATGCCAATAAATGCCGCGTATATATTCACGCCAGCCCAATATCTGCCTGATAAAGCCCTCAACCGCATTTAACGGCGCATGACCATTATAATAGGCGATTTCAACCTGTTTTATGACCTCAAGAGGCGTCAGCAGGCCGATATTGATATAGGCGCCAATATGCGCATGAAACATGAATGGCTCATCAGTAATCATCGCATCTTGATAGCTACCAAAATCTGGCAGGCGCTCATCAATGAATTTTTGCAAAACAAGCAAGGCTTGGTCTCTGCTGACAGCCATATTAAAGGCATCATGAGTGCCAAAATGATCAGCAAAATGTGCCTGCACCAGCTCTATGACTTCGCGTGTGATATCGTCTGCCACAAAGCTTGTTTTTGGTGGAATTGACAGGCCTGATTTTGGTGGTTTGCGATTTTCAGAATCATAATTCCATTGACCGCCAACAGGTTTATCTCCTTCTAGTAAGATGTTGTATTTTCTACGCATTTCACGATAGAAAAATTCCATCCGAAGCTGTTTTTTACCCGCCGCCCAAGAGGTGAAGTCATCTTTTGTCGCAAGAAATCTATCATCATCATAAAGCTGAACATTGCCCTGCCAGTCAGCGGCGATTTCATCTTGCCACGCCGTTACGCGATATTCAGACGCCCGTGTCATTGCGACATCTGTTATATCTGTTTGGTCTGCGGCATCTTTTAGCAAATCAGCAAAGCTTGCCGCGCTTTTATCCGCGTCATAATTCTGGTAAATAACCGTAAAGCCCGCATCACGCATCTCTTGGGCAAAATGGCGCATGGCAGAGAAAATCAGAATGATCTTCTGCTTGTGATGGCGCACAGAGGTCGCCTCATGGCTTAATTCGCCCATCACGATGACATCTTGCCCGGGCACCGCGTCCTGTAATGAAGCTAATTCACGCGATAGCTGGTCTCCCATGACCAAATAGAGGCGGCGCATTAGGCAATCTCTTTCAAAGTGGCAAAGGCACCTAGCGCATCAAGACGTGATTGTTTGGCATCCACGATAGGATAGGGATAATCGCGCCCAAGCGTGATATTAGCCGCCGCTAGCACATCAGCGGGGGCGGCGGACGGATCGCCAATATATTTGGCCGGCAAATTGGCCAATTCTGGGACAAATTGCTTGATATAATGTGCCTCACCATCAAAGCGTTCAGCTTGGGTTATCGGGTTAAAGACGCGGAAATAGGGGGCCGCATCTGCGCCGCAACCAGCGATCCACTGCCAGCTTGCGCTATTGGCGGCATGGTCAGCATCAAACAGGCAATCCCAAAACCACGCTTCCCCATATTGCCAATGAAGGCGCAAATTCTTGACCAAGAATGAGCCAACGATCATCCGCACGCGGTTATGCATATACCCTGTTTGATAAAGCTCACGCATGCCCGCATCGACAATCGGATAGCCCGTTTGCCCTTGTTGCCATTTCACCAAATCATCAGGTGCCTCACGCCATGGGAAATGGATGAATTTCTGATTAAGCGGATCTGTCTTTAACTCTTGGTGATAGAACAGCAAAGAGGCTGAAAATTCACGCCAGCCAAGTTCTGATAGGAATGTATCGCACCCTTCATGGCCCATGTCATAGCGTTCAAGCGCACTATACCAGCATTGATTGACTGAAATCTCGCCAAAATGAAGATGCGGCGAAAGCCGTGATACAAATGGCTTATGCGGTAAATTACGGCCTTCCTTATAATCATTTATGCCGTTGTCTAAAAAGCTGTCTAACCGTGCGCGCGCGCCGTCCTCGCCAACCGTCCAATGGGCTAAGAGGTCATCTTTCCATCTATTTTTGGGTAACAGCTCACAATCATCTAAACTTGTATTGGCGGGGATATCGGCAAATTTTATATCTTGCGGGGCAGATAGAGGGCGTCTTGGGGCAGGGGCATTCAGGCACCCTCTGCGGTAAAAGGGGGTGAAAACCTTATAGGGCGTGCCGTCCTTTTTGGCGACTTCCCACGGCTCCCAAAGCAGATTTGCCTTGTGGCTTTCTGCGTGAATACCCTTTTCTTGCATCATGTCTTTTAGCTTTGTATCACGCGCAATGCGCCAAGGCTCATAGGCTCTATTCCAATGTATCTCTTTGATGTCATGCGATTGTGCCAGCGTCTCAAAGATTGAAAGCGCCGGCCCGTTGAATATTTGTAGCTTGCCCTTCAGCGATTGATTTAACCGCTCAAGCGAATGATGAAGCCAAAGCCGTGAGGCACGCCCCATCTTATCTTTACCCGCATCCTCATCTTCGAGAATGTAAATAGGCAGAACCGCCCCTGATTGGCACGCGGCCCGCAAAGCTGGATTGTCAGAAAGGCGCAAATCGGCGCGAAACCACATAATCGAAATCGAAGAAGACATAAATATTCCAAAAACAAGAAAACAAAGTAATCACTATTATATTCGTAAAATAGCGCGAGATAGACCTGTCGCTTTTTAAAATGTTTTTCATCTGTCTCTGCGCTGATTTTTGGCTTGCAGGTGGTGTTTATGCGCTATTCACGAATGTGGAAAAATACCGCCTAAACAGATGACTTTATGGCGTGATGCGTTATATTACGCGTGAGTTACTCAAATGATTAAATGGCATTTCTAAGAGACGATGAATGTATAGAGCCCCTGTTCAAGATATGAAATTCGCTTTAAAGAGCGTGCAAAATGATAGACCTCATCTAGCGGGCGCCTTGCCTGATGAAGAGATGATTGATGTTATCTTGACCGAAGCAGGCAAATTGGCTGGTGATGTAATCGCGCCTTTGAACCATGAGGCGGACAAGGCTGGCGGGGCAAAGCGCCTTGATGATGGCACAGTGCAAACGCCAAATGGCTTTGTCGATGCCTTCTCACAGCTAGCTGAAGGCGGCTGGACCTCTATGGAAGCGGCAGAAGCCTTTGGCGGCCAAGAGATGCCTCTGGCGCTTAGCTCATGCGTGAATGAGATGTGGCAGGCATCGAACATGGCCTTTTCCTTGTGCCATTTGCTAACCCAAGGCCTTATTTCAGCCTTAGAACATTCGGCAAATGAAGCACAGCAAAATATCTTCATCCCGCCGATGGTTGAGGGGCGTTGGACAGGCACGATGAACTTAACAGAGCCGCAAGCTGGCACAGATTTGGCGGCGATTAAGACAAAGGCTGTTAAGAATGGCGATCATTACCTAATCTCAGGCCAGAAGATCTACATCACCTATGGTGAGCATGATATGGCTGAGAATATTGTGCATCTTGTGCTTGCGAGAACGCCTGATGCGCCAGAAGGTCATAAGGGTATCTCGGTCTTTTTGGTGCCAAAATTCCACATTAATGAAGATGGCTCGCTTGGGGCGCAAAATGATGTGCACTGCGTTTCAATTGAAAAGAAACTGGGCATTAAAGGCTCACCGACCGCTGTATTGCAATATGGCGATAATGGCGGAGCTGTTGGGTATCTTGTTGGCGAAGAAAACCAAGGCTTGGCGATTATGTTTGGCATGATGAACCATGCGCGCTTTAATGTTGGCTTGCAAGGTTTGGCTTTGAGTGACCGCGCTTTGCAACAAGCGCTATCTTATGCGGATGTGCGCGTGCAAGGCACACCTTTGGGCAGAGAGCCAAAAAGCCCAATTATCCATCACCCTGATGTGACAAGATTACTTGGCCAAATGAAGGCTGAGAGTGAGGCCATGCGCGCGCTGATGATTTATGGCGCGGCCTTGCTTGATGAGGCTGAAGGCGGCGATGAGGCGGTATCACGCCGCGCTGATTTCATGATCCCGATTATCAAGGGCTGGTTAACAGAGCAGTCGCTTATCATGACCTCGCATAATGTGCAGATTCATGGCGGGATGGGCTTTATCGAAGAGACAGGCGCTGCACAGCATTACCGTGATGCGCGGATTCTGCCGATTTATGAGGGCACGACGGCTATTCAGTCAAATGACCTTTTATTCCGCAAAACCACGCGTGACGAGGCCGCAGAGGCCAAAGCGTTGCTAGCTGAGATTGCCACAGACGCGGCACAGGCCACAGGCCATGATAATGAAGCAATAGCGCAATTAGCCGCCAATCTTAGCTTGAAAGTGGCTGAGGCAGAAGCTGGTATTCACAGCCTGATGGCGCGCCAGAATAACCCGCGCGAAATTGCGGCGTCTGGTGTGTCTTATTTGATGATGCTGGGCACATTGACAGGTGGCTGGATGCTATTGCGTCAAGGCCTTCACGCGGCAGAGGCCCTTGCGCTTCCAGAGGCAGACACAGCCTTTTTGCATAATAAGCTTGCCTCTTTGCGCCTATTCAACGCGCTAAGCTTGCCGCAAGTCTCTGCGCATGCTGAGACAATCATGCTTGCAGGCACAGCCACTGAAAGCCTTAATATCGCTGAGTGGCTGGCCTAATACGCTTATTGCGGGCTATTTGTGCGTAATTCGAATTTTTGAATCTTGCCTGTTGCGGTTTTCGGTAATGTGCCGAAAATCACATATTTTGGCCGCTTAAAGCCTGCTAGATGCGTGCGTGAGAAGGCAATGATTTCTTCTTCGGTCGCTGTTGCACCCTCTTTTAATTCCACAAAGGCGCAAGGCACTTCGCCCCATTTTTCATCCTTGCGCGCGACCACGGCGGCAAGAGCGACAGAAGGGTGCCTGTGAAGCACAGATTCAATCTCAACAGATGAGATGTTCTCACCGCCGGAGATGATGATATCTTTGAGCCTGTCTTTGACTTCCATATAACCGCCCGGATGCATGACCCCAAGGTCGCCAGAGCGAAGCCAGCCACTTGATAGGGTGGCATCAGTTGCCGCCTTATCTTTGAGGTAGCCTTTCATAATTGTATTGCCGCGGATCCAAATCTCACCCATCGTCTCGCCATCAGCAGGCACATCCTTGCCAGTCTCAAGGCTGACGATACGAAGGCTATCTGTGTGAACCATAGCTGCACCTTGGCGCGCTTTGATTGTGGCTTTTTGCGCAAAATCCAGCTCATCCCAATCAGAATTCCAGCTACACATGATGGTATGGCCATAGGTTTCTGTTAGGCCATAGACTTGCGTGACGTTAAAGCCGAGTGCTTCAACCGCTTCTAATATCGCGGCAGGGGGCGGGGCACCGGCGGTCATAACCTCAACCTTATGCTTTAGCGGTTTGCGCACGCTATCATCAGCGTTTACAATCATCCCAAGCACAATCGGCGCGCCGCCAAAATGCGTGATCTCATGCTCATGGGCCAAATCATAAATAGCCTCAGGTGTAATCGCTCTAATGCAAATAATCGTGCCTGCCAGCGATGTCATCGTCCAAGCATGGCCCCAACCATTACAATGGAACATCGGCACTGTATAAAGATATGATGGGTGACGCGGCAGATTCCAATCTGTCACTGTGCCCATAGACATCAAGTAAGAGCCTCTATGGTGATAGACAACGCCTTTTGGCTTGCCACTTGTGCCGGATGTATAGTTAAGCGTGATAGGATCCCATTCATCAGCGGGTAATTCCCACGCAAAATCTGGATCACCACCGGCCAAGAACGCTTCATAATCCTGCACGCCAAGACAGCCGCCCTCAATGCCTTCTTCTGTATCGATAATATCAATCACCGTGATATCATCACGGCCAATCTCTGCCAAAGCCTGCTTGATTTGCGCCGAAAAGCCTGTGTCAGTGATAAGGAAACGTGCTTCACCATGATTTAAAATATAAGCAATGGTGGCGCTATCGAGGCGGATATTGATTGTGTTCAAAACACCGCCCGCCATTGGCACACCAAAATGGCACTCAACTAATTCAGGCGTATTTGCCGCCATAACCGCAACTGTGTCATGTTTTTGCAAGCCAGCTTTTGTCAGAGCAGAGGCAAGACGCTTACAACGCTCATAGGTTTGTGACCAGCTATAGCGACGGCTACCATAGATAACAGAGGTGCGGTCGCCAAACATAAGCGCCGTTCGAGGCAAAAATGACAGAGGCGAAAGAGGCACATAATTTGATGCCTGCTTGTCAAATTGATCATATTTATCAGATGTATAGCTAAATGTCATAATCTTAACTCTCAGATGATATGTCTTGCGGCTACCTTAATTTCTAACAGGTGTGCCCTTATCAAGCATAGTTGAAATGCGCTCATATGTCGGGGCTGTTTGGGCCAAGCGGATAAAGGCACGACGCTCTCTTGCATAAAGCGCATCTTCATCCACTATCATGCTGGCCTCATCTTCATCTGCCGTCACAATCGTCGCAATCTGCATCGCCACACTCTTATCATGGGCAAAGAACAGGCCATCGGCAATGCCCTTATCCATAAAGGCGGCCATTTCATCACGCAAATCAAACGGGGCAAGCGTGATCTCTGGTTCTTGCGGCGGGGTATAGCCAGCGTTAATCATCTCTTCAAGCATGTTCATTGACTGGGTAATAAGCTTATCTCTATTCATCACCGCGCTATCATGGGCGTCTCTGAAATATTGAAATTTCGCGCTTGTCTCAGGTGAGGTGCCTGTGAGGCCATAGCCGATTTGCATCCATGTCTGCCAAGCCGCTTTACGCCAATCACCTGTTGCCTCAAACCAGCGCAGATAGCTTTCTTTGACACCGCCGCCAGCAGGCACAACACCAACGCCAGACTCAACCAGCCCAAGCACTGAATTACTATGGGCCACAAGCCTATCGCAATGCGCTAGCACTTCAAACCCACCGCCAATCGCAAGACCAGATGGCGCGCCAACAACCGGCACGTTGGTATATTTCAAGGCCTTTACAGCCTTTTGGAAGCGATCCAAAAACCCATCAATGCCGTCCCAATCCTTTGTCTCGATGAACGCGCGGAAGGCGTTAAGGTCAACACCGGCAGAGAAATGTTGCGCATCATTATGAACGATAATGCCGCGACCTGGATTTCTGGCGGCTTCTGCCACAATTTGCATCGAGAGATCATTCAAAGCATTGGCCTTTGAGTGAAACTCTATCAGGCGCAGATTATCACCAATCTCGAACAAGCTTGCCGCGCTATTGCTGGCAATTGGCACAAGGCAACGGCGCATCATATGAAAACGTGTTGTCCCTTCAGGCAGATTGACAGGTGCATCTGCAAGACGTTCACCTTGCTGGCTAAATTGGGCGACTTGTAAGGCCTCATCCGCCGGTGCATAGAAGGGCGCATCACCCATCAAAGCTTGCGGTACAGCCAAGCCTGCCTGCGTGATAAGCGTGCGCACAGTCTCATGAGAGAGCGCATCCATCATCTCAAACGGGCCTTTAATCCAGTTAAAGCCAAGCTTCATCGCATCATCAATTTGTTGCGGTGTGCGTGTCACCTCTGGGATAAGAGCGGCCGCATAGGCAAGAATATGGCCAAGGGCAGAGCGCACAAAGGCCGTCTGCGCCCCCTCAGCTTCGTTCGTATCACCGTTTTCGTCTATTAGCATCACAAGCGGATCTTCATTATTGGCCTGCATTTGCGCGGCTAGGTCTGCCTTGCGACATAGGTGTGTTTTGCGCGGCGCCAAAGACCCATCAGCGATATTGACTGCCCATTCTGCCTCATCCTCATCAATCCGGTAGAAGCCACCAAGGCCTTTATCGCCTGTATAGCCTTGGCTAATCATTGATTGGATTAGCGGTTGCACAGGGTTTTTGCGCTGACCAACCTCATGAAACGCATCATCAACAGGCAAGATAGTCGCAAGCGTGTCGACAACATCAGCCATCAAATCAACGCCAATCAAATCATAAAGGCCAAAAACGCCTGTTTTGGGAATCCCCATAGGACGTCCCATAAGCGCGTCAGCATCTTCAATCGCTAGCCCATGCTTTGCCGCCTCATTAAGGCCCACCTGAAGCGCGTAGACACCGACACGATTGCCCAAAAAGCCCGGCGTATCATCACAAGCCACAACACCCTTGCCCAAGATACGGTCATTGAAATCAGCCAAAATATCGATGACATCATCTGCTGTATGTTCACCACGCACCAATTCAAGCAAGCGCATATAACGCACAGGGTTGAAATAATGCGTAATCGCAAAACGTGCCTGAAAATCAGCCGGCATATCCTCAACAAGCAATTTAATCGGGATAGTCGAGGTGTTTGACGTGATAATGCAGTCTGATTTACATGTGTCATTCAAGCGCTGATAAAGGTCTTTTTTGATATCAAGACGCTCGACAACCGCTTCAACAATCCAGTCATAATTGGCCAACGCATCGAAATCATCTCTGATATTGCCTGTTTTGATAAGCGCGCTTTTCTTTTTATGCATCAGGGCAGGGGGATCTGATTTTAACAGACGTTCAATCGCGCTATCGGCGACCGCATTTACATTGTCACCATCTGAAGGCAAATCCAACAGCAACACTTCACGCCCTGCATTGGCGATTTGTCCTGCGATGGCGCTACCCATTGTGCCTGAACCAATAACAGCAATTTTTTGTAAATCTCTCATCGAAAATCTCTTTCAGCGGGGACTAAGTCTTAAACGTCAAATAATAAGGGTGCGAGGCCAGAAAATAACCCTAGGCGAGGAAGGCGCGTAGGTGTTTGTTGACTTCATACGGTCTTTCAGATGGCAAGAAATGGCCAGCATCTTCGATGATTTGCAAGGTGCAATTCTCAAGCGCATCTGCCATTTTCTTGCCAGCCTTGGCAGGAGTCATCTTGTCATGGCTTGCAAGAATGGCGAGTGACGGGCACATAATCGCCGCCGCGGCATCTGGCCCGTCATGATACTGATTACAAGCCGACAGATCAGCGAACAGCGCTTGATTATCATTGCTCTCCATAACAGCGGTGCCAAATTCAATATGCGTCTGGCCAGGCCAGCTATGCGCATAAAGGTGGCTGTCATTGGCATGCGCCCAATTAACCATCGCTTGATAGGCGGCGGGTGGATTATTCATCGCCATATCAAGCAAAGCATCATTCACCGGAATGGCTAATGCGCCAGCGATTAAGCACAGTTTTGTTACCTTTTCAGGATAGCGTTTGGCCATCTCTAGGCCGACTAAACAGCCTTGTGAATGGCCAATGATAGTGGCAGAAGAGACGCCAAGCGCCTCTAATAGGCCAGCATACCAGTCGGCCATCGCCCCTATATCATCCAAAGGCACACCACCAGAATGACCATGAGACGGCATATCAGGGTTCAAGACTTGCCAGCCACGATTGGCAAAAAAGCGCCCTTGTTGCATGAATGTCAGATGAGATTGGCCACTGCCATGGATGAATAATAATACATCACCGTCAGCGGTAAACTCACGGCCGCCTGTTGAGATAAAAATATCGGCGTTCTGATAGGATAATTTCATTTATTTAGGCCCCAGATACTTTGCTTGCGGCGCGTAAAGCTTGTTTAAAGTCTGCGATGATATCCCCGCAATCTTCTAAGCCAACTGAGATGCGGATCATATCATCCGTAAGGCCCGCATTTGCCATTGCTTCAGGTGTTAGGTGCGAATGGGTGGTGCTGCCGGGATGGATAACAAGCGTCTTGGCATCACCAACATTCGCAAGATGCGAGGCTAGTTGTACATTTTCAATAAAGGCACGACCTGCTTCACGCCCCCCTTTGATACCGCATGAGATGATAGACCCAACACCCTTTGGCATAAGGCGTTTGGCAATCTCATAATCGCGGTGATCTTCTAGGGTCGGATGCTTTACCCATGCGATTTGCTCATGATCTTTCAAGAAATCAAGCAGTTTTGCCGTATTTGATACGTGGCGATCCATGCGCAAATTCAAGGTCTCCAGCCCTTGTAACAGGTGAAATGCATTTGTCGGGCTCAAAGATGGGCCGACATTATACATGCCCTCAGAACGCACGCGTGCAATAAAGGCACCCGGGCCAAATTCTTCCCATAAATTCACACCTTGGAAGGCGTAATGTGGCTCTGTTAGGGTCGGGAAGCGATCATTTTGCCCCCAGTTGAAATTGCCACCATCGACAATCGCACCGCCCATAGCCACACCATGTCCGCCCATCCATTTCGTCAATGAATGAATGACGATATTAGCACCATGTGCCAGAGGCTGAAACAGATAGGGCGTATTGAAGGTCGCATCAATCACCAATGGCACGCCGGCTTTTGCGGTAATCGCGCCAACAGCTGGCACATCCATCACATCAAGGCCCGGATTACCGATAACCTCGCCAAAGACCATCTTCGTGTTTGGCTGAATGGCCTTTTCGAGCCCCTCTAGGTCGTTTGGTGCGACAAAGGTCGTGGTGATGCCATAGCGCGGCAAGGTATGCTCAAACAGATTAATCGATGCGCCATACATTTGCGAAGAGGCCACAATATGGTCGCCTTGGCTTGCCAGCGATAAAACCGTCAAAAATAGTGCTGCCATACCAGATGAGACCGCCACACATGCCACGCCGCCATCAAGCGCCGCCACACGTTGCTCTAGCGTCGCGATAGTTGGATTGGTGAGGCGCGCATAAATATGGCCGCCAACTTCCATGTTAAACAGCGAGGCCGCATGCTCGGTATCTTGGAACACATAAGAGGTCGTCTGATGAATAGGGACCGCGCGTGAGCCTGATGTTTTATCAGGCACTTGGCCTGCATGCAGTGTTAATGTATCGAATTTATAATTGCCTGACATTGCGTGCGCCTGCTTTATCTGTTGCCCAAAATTGGTTCAAGGGTGTGTATTGGTCTGATAAACATATAGTGCGCCTCAGATCATCCACTAATCCCACACTAATCCCATTGTATCAGAATAGTGATAGCGAGGCCGTCTGCACGTGCCAAGATAAAAAACACACCTGATACTTATATAGCGCACTTTTTTGCATTCTGAGGCTTGCTTTTTGCTAAAAATGAAAGCAAGGATTATCCACGGTCTTTTTGGGCCGTTTTTTTATGTTTGTTTAATTTAGTAAAAAACGAGGGTACGGCATGGCTGGTGCATCTATTTTCCCATCACGCAGATTGCGTCCAACACCATTTACTGAGCGCGTTAGCCAGTCTGGTGTTAGTGGTTTTACAGTCTATAACCACATGCTTTTGCCCACAGTTTTTTCATCATTAGAAGATGACTATCATCATTTGAAGACATATGCGCAAATTTGGGATGTATCGGTTGAGCGCCAAGTACAGCTTGAAGGCCCTGATGCACATAAATTAGCGATGATGATGTCTGCACGTGATCTGTCTGCCGCAGAGCCGGGGCGTTGTTATTATGCGCCTGTAACTGATCGCAATGGCGGCATGCTGAATGACCCGGTTGTTTTATGCGTTGCGCCTGATAAATTTTGGTTTTCTATCGCAGATTCTGACCTTCTATTCTGGGCGGCTGGTCTGGCAGAGGGAATGGGCTTGAATGTTGAAGTCACAGAGCCTGACGTCTCGCCTTTGGCCATTCAAGGCCCTATGGCCGAAGATTTGCTTGTCAAAGTCTTTGGGGAAGAGATCCGCTCTATTCGCTTTTTCCGCTTTAAATGGTTTGAATTTAAAGGCGTGAAAATGGCGATCGCGCGCTCTGGCTGGTCAAAGCAGGGTGGGTTTGAGATATATCTGCCTGATACAAAATTGGGCACTGCCCTTTGGGATGCGATCGCAGCCGAAGGTGAGCCGTTTAATTTGCGGGCTGGTTGCCCAAATCTGATTGAGCGTATTGAGGGCGGTCTATTCTCATTTGGTAATGATATGACACGCGCTGAAACGCCTCTAGAGATGGGGCTTGAGAAATATTGTAGCCTTGATAGCGACCATAATTACATCGGCAAAGAGGCGCTATTGCGCCAAAGAGATGCAGGATTAACACGCAAGATTAAAGGTCTTGTGATGGATGGCGAAAAAGTATCGCCGCTATCAATTCCGTGGCAAATTGAAGAATCTGGCAAAAATATTGGCTTTGTTACATCAGCGGCTTATTCGCCCGATTGGGATAAAAACATCGCTTTTGCTATGCTGAATGTTGATTTTGCCGAAGCAGGCCAAGTGTTAACGGTTCACTCAACGATTGGCACACATAAAGCGACTGTGTGTGATATCCCGTTTGAAAAATAGATGAGGCTATCGTAAAGCTAGCGGGCGTTTGGTGTGAAAAGCTGGGTGTCCGCTTTTTTGTAATTTGCTATGGCGCTTTGACCAGCCTCAGATACGAGCCAATTCGTAAAAATAAGCGCGAGGTCACTTTTGGTCTTTGGACAGGCGGATGGGGCAATCGGAATAATCCCATATTGATTAAATAACGCTGTGTCACCTTCGAATAGGATACGATGGTCCTGTTTGTTGGCAAAGGCAATCCATGTCGCTCTATCTGTCAGCGTGTAGGCCTGTTTTTCAACCGCAAGATTAAGCGTGGCGCCCATGCCTGAGCCTGTTTCAAGATACCATGTGCCACTTGCAGGGCGGGGGTCTTTGCCCGCTAATTGCCACAGATCTATCTCTTTTTTATGTGTCCCACTATCATCTGCTCTTGAGGCAAAGGGCGCTTTTGCTTGCGCTATTTTATCCAAAGCACCTTTGGCAGTTGCTTCGTCTATAATGCGCGCAGGGTCATCTTTTGGGCCCACAATGACAAAATCATTATACATCACATCTTTTCGAAACAGCCCATAGCCATCATTGACAAACTCTCTCTCATCAGCCGTTGAGTGGATCAATAAAACGTCGCCATTACAATTGCGGCCATTCGCAAGCGCCTTGCCTGTGCCAACCGCAACAACATGCACAATAATGCCTGTCTGGTCGTTAAATTGTGGCAAAAGCGCATCATAGAGGCCAGAATTCAAAGTAGAGGTCGTTGATTGCAATAATATTTTATCAGCCATGACATGCGAGACAGGCAAGATACTGCCCACCATCGCGATGAGGATAAATCTATAAAACACTGATTTTGCACATTTTTTAAACATGATACTGGCAATAACCCTGATTTAAAAAAGAGGCGTCATAAAACGGCCTCATATCTTGTATGATTTCTCTTTTAGACTATTTTTTGTCTTACCGCACATAAACAAAGGGCGAAAGTTCTTTATCATGTCAATGATAGCACTTATGATGCGAAAGCAGATGTTTGAGGATTATTTTCAAACAACCCGTAACGCAATCTTCTTTAGCTTTAGAGCAATTTATGACACAAGACGCGCCATCATCAGACACGACACTCATCGACCCTTTTGGCCGCATTGTTGATTATGTGCGCCTTTCGGTGACAGATAGGTGCGATTTTAGATGCGTTTATTGCATGGCCGAAGAAATGACCTTCTTGCCAAAAGCAGATTTGCTAACGCTTGAAGAGCTAGAAGATATCACAAAGACCTTTATCTCCCTTGGGACGCGCAAAATCAGGCTCACAGGCGGCGAGCCATTGGTGCGCCGTAACATCATGCAGCTGATCAAGGCGCTTGGTGATGAGGTTAAAAAAGGTCGTTTGGATGAGGTCACTTTGACCACGAACGGCTCTCAGCTGGCCAAAATGGCTGATGATTTATACCAAGCAGGTGTGCGGCGCTTGAATATATCACTTGATAGCAGAGAGCCTGAAAGCTTTAAGAAAATCACCCGTTGGGGCGATCTTGACAAGGTGATGCTTGGTCTTGAAGCGGCCAAAAAGGCAGGATTGAAGCTCAAGATCAATATGGTGGCACTAAAGGGCGTGAATGATACTGAATTTGCGGATATGCTTCGGTGGTGCGGCGATGAGGGGTTTGATTTAACCATTATCGAAGTCATGCCGATGGGCGATATTGGCTCGGAAAGCCGCCTTGACCAATATTTGCCATTGAGTGATGTGCAAAAAATGATTGAGGCTGATTTCACCTTGGTGAAAAGCGCGCATAAAACAGCTGGCCCGGCGCGTTATTTTGATGTCAAAGAAACAGGCGGCAGGCTTGGTTTTATCACGCCGCTAACGCATAATTTCTGTGAGAGTTGTAACCGCGTGCGCATGACCTGCACAGGCGAGCTTTATCTGTGTTTGGGCCAAGATGACAATGCCGATTTAGCCACCGCTTTGCGAGAAGGTGGCAAAGAGGCTTTGCGCGCGGCCATCCTTGAGGCAATCTCACGCAAGCCAAAAGGCCATGATTTCGAGATTAGTCGCCAAAAATCAGGCCCCGCTGTGGCACGCCATATGAATGTAACAGGCGGCTAAATAGGCAAATTTTTAGGGCCTGAACGGATAGAGAAATATATGACACGATTACCGCCTGCTTTATCGGATAGTTTTATCTTTGGCTTTGCTGGCTTTTCAGGTTCAGGCAAGACGACTTTAGCGGAAAAAATTATCACCAAAGCGGCCAAGGCAGGTGTGCGTGTTGCGACCTTAAAGCACGCGCATCATGATTTTGACGCTGATATTGAAGGCAAGGATAGCTGGCGGCATCGCAAAGCAGGCGCAGAGCAGGTCATCGTTGCCTCAGCCAACCGGATCGCGCATTTTACAGAAAAGACAAAAGCAGAGAGGCCAAAATTATTTGATTTGCTAGCGCGCCTTGAGAGGTGTGATTGGGTCATGGTGGAAGGGTTCAAAGAAGAGCCGATTGCCAAGATTGAGCTATTTGATCCTGCGCTTTCAGACACGCCTCGTTATCTGAATGATACAAACATCATCGCAATTATCAGCCAGACAGCGTTAGAGGATTGCCCTCTGCCATGCTTTCACCGTGATGATGTTGAGGCTATATTTGCCTTTCTTCAAAGCTATGCGCAAGATGGGAGGAGCTAGAGATGATGGCCCCCGCAATCCGTTATGAGCAGGCAAGAGCGCTTTTGGATGATGCTTTTGCGCAGGTCGCTACATCAGACATCGTGCCAATTAGAGACGCGCTTGGTCGCATCGCGGCAGAAGATGTCAAAAGCACGATTATGTTGCCCGAAACAAATAACGCGGCTGTAGATGGCTATGGTGTCTCTTCGGCTTTTTTGGCGGCTAATCCTGATCATCTTTTCAAAGTTGTCGGCGTTGCTAAGGCAGGCCACCCCCTCAAAGAGGCCATTGAAGATGGGCAAGCGGTGCGTCTTTTCACAGGTGCTATCATACCAAAGGGTGTGGACTGTGTGATGATGCAGGAATTTTGCGCGGTGGATGGTACAAATGTGCGCTTTCCTAGCCTCATGTCTAGCGGTAAGAATAGTCGTCCAGCAGGCGAAAATCTGGCCATAGGCGAGCGTGTTATTACCAAAGGCTGTGTGATTGGCCCCGCTGATATAGGGCAGGCGGCGGCGGCCGGTATCTCTTCTATCGCTGTTTTTAAGCCGTTGCGCATTTGTGTCATTTCAACAGGTGATGAGCTGGTTGATGTCGCTTCATCCAAGAAAAAGACAACTGGCCAGATCTATGATTCAAACCGTCCGATGATAGCCGCGCTGATTGAACAAGCAGGGCATCAAGTAATAGATGGCGGCATTATCGAGGATAATAAGGACGCGCTTGCTGATGCTTATCGCCGCGCCACACAAGAGTGTGATGTGATTATCTCATCTGGCGGCGCCTCTGGCGGTGATGAAGATCATAGCCAAGCTGCCTTGGCTGATTGTGGTGCAAAATCACTATTTTGGCGCGTGGCCATTAAGCCGGGCCGGCCTGTGGCGGCATCTATTTTAGACGGCAAGCCGGTGTTTTGCTTGCCCGGCAACCCTGTGGCGGTCTATGTCTGCACGCATTTATTTGTTTTGCCAACTTTACATAAATTAGCGTCAGGAACATTCAAGCCCCTGACTTCATTGAAAATTAAGGCTGGTTTTGCGGTAAAAAAGTCGCCTAATGAGCGGGCTGAATTCATGCGTGTAAAACTAACTTTGACAAATGACGGCGAGACTGTCATGTTGCCGCATGGCCGCAAAGGGGCAGGGGTGCTTTCATCTCTGACAGGGGCTGATGGACTGGCAGAGCTTCCCTACGAATTGGGAGAAGTTCCAGAAGGACAAAAACTGCCATTTATAATGCTTTAGTAAGAAGGCAAATTAATGGTAATTCGCTATTTCGCGTGGTTGCGAGATCATACTGGTTGTGCGCAAGAACAATTAGACTGTCCCGCAAATGTGACAAACATATCACAACTTATATCCTATCTTTGTGAGCGTTCCGACGGCCACAAGGCCGCTTTTGCGCATGAGGGTGTTATTCGCGTCGCCATCAATCAAGACTTTGCTGACAAGGAAGATGTCATATCACCAAATGATGAGATTGCCTTTTTCCCACCTGTCACAGGGGGCTAGCGGTGGCTGTGACAGAAATAGACGGCATTTTTGTAGATGTAAGAGAAGCAGATATAGATGTGTCGGCTGAGGTTGAAGCGCTAAAGGCAGATGCTGTTGGTGCGATATCTTTATTCTTTGGCACGGTCAGAGACAGCCATGGCGGCCTTACCGCGCTACATCTTGAGCATTATGAAGGGATGACTCAAAAGCAAATCACAGCGATTGCACAACAAGCCCAAGAGAAATGGGATTTGAGCGGCATTCGTATTATTCACCGCGTTGGGCGCCTTCGGCCGCAAGACATGATTGTCATGGTTGCCGCCTCGTCAGCCCATCGCACAGCTTCGCTAGAGGCTGTTCACTACATGATGGATTATCTGAAGACAGATGCGCCATTTTGGAAAGCAGAAGAAACAGACAATGGGCTATCATGGGTCGAAGCGCGCGCCGCTGATGATGTTGCCAAAAAGAAATGGCGCAGCTGATAGAGCTTTGACAGCTCTTTTAAATGTTTTTGTATAAATAGAAAGTATTAGTCTTTTGACAAATTTTGACGATTTAGGGCTCGCAAAGCCCGTCCAGAAAGCCATCACAACACTTGGTTATGAAAAACCATCTCCTATTCAAGCAGAGATGATACCTGTATTGCTTGAGGGGAATGATGCCATCGGTATTGCCCAAACAGGCACCGGTAAAACAGCGGCCTTTATGTTGCCGCTATTAACGTTCTTATCACGCATGAATGGCCGTCCTCAAAAGGGCAAATGTGACGTTCTGATTATGACGCCTACAAGAGAGCTAGCCTCGCAAATTCTTGATAATGCGCGCATTTATGGCCAACATATGAAATTCGCCTCTGCCTTGATTGTCGGCGGTGCCCGCTATGAAGGACAGCTTCGTGCGCTAGCGAAGGGCGTGAATTTGATTGTCGCAACGCCAGGCCGCCTGATTGACCATATTGAAACAGGCGCGGCTGACCTTTCAAATGTTAGCTATGTTGTGCTTGATGAGGCGGACCAAATGCTCGATATGGGGTTTGTGCCAGCTATCAGAGAGATTATGTCAACTGTGCCAGATGAGCGTCAAACAATCTTGACCTCTGCCACAATGCCAAAGCCGATTGAAAAGCTCGCAAATGAGCTTCTGCGCAGTCCAAAGCGTATCGCGGTGAGCCGTGAGTCTGAGCCTGCAAAGAATGTGAAGCAGGAAATCATCTTTGTAGATAAGCCGCAAAAGCCCGCACAGCTTCTCTCTGTTCTTGAGGATCAAGATTGGTCAAAGGTGATTATCTTCACCAGAACCAAAAGAGGGGCTGATAAGGTACAGGTACAGCTGATTAAATCAGGGATTATCGCGCAATCTTTGCATGGTGATAAATCCTTTGGGCAAAGACGCCATATCATGGATGAGTTCAAGTCAGGTGAGGTGCCTGTATTGGTGGCAACAGACCTTGCTGGTCGTGGCCTTGATATCTCAGATGTGTCTTTGGTCGTGAATTATGACATGCCGAATATTGCGGAATCCTATGTTCACCGTATTGGTCGTACAGGCCGTGCGGGGCGTAAAGGTATCGCTGTTTCACTTGTGGACCGTTCAGAGAAAAGCTATTTGCGCGATATCGAAAAGCTGATGGGCGTCTCTCTTGGCGGCGAACGTGGTACGGCTAAGGCCTCTGGTAAGCCAGCGGGTAAGCCATCTGGCAAATCATTTGATAAGTCAGCTGATGGTGAGGGCGGTAAGCGTCGTTTTGGTGAGAAGAGCCGTGATGGTGGCTCACAATGGAAGGGCAAGCCTGACCGTAAGAAAAAATCTGAAACTGGCGGTAAGTTCAAAAAAGCCGATAAATTCGCTAAATCTGGTGATAAGCCGCGCGGTGATAAATCAAGAAGTGATAAGCCCCGTAATGATAAATCACGCAATGATTGGTCAAATGACGGCGCAAGAGGACCAGCACGCAAGCCGGCAAGAAAGCCAAAAGAGCAAAGAGAGTTTGGTTCAAGAGATTTTGACGATAAGCGTCAATCTGATGACAGGCGTCAATTTGATGATAGGCCGCGCAAGCCAAAGCAGAATAATGGAAAGCCAGGCTTTTTCGAAAGAGAAGAAGGCAAGTCAGATAAGCCAACAGGTAAGAAGTCTTTCTCAAAATCACGCAAGCCATCAGGTAAAGCTTCAGCAAAGCCGCCTCGTAAGGGCACAGCCAAGCCATCACGCGCAGAGCGTAAGGCAAAGACAGCTGGCGGCCCATCAGGTGATAATAAGACAGGCAATAACCGCATGAAGCGCAGTGCGAACTTCAAAGGGCGCAAAGCGTCGGCTTAACAGGCATAAATGCTAGCGGAGTGCATCAAAAAATTGTTGTACATCCGCTAGCAAATCCTGTTGATCTTCAAGACCCGCATAAATACGCATCAGATAACCATCTGGCATATCTGGTGCAAATTCCCTCATTTTTGAAGTTAAGATGGCTTGCGTTATCAAGCTCTCAAAACCACCCCAGCTTGCCCCAATTTGCAACAGATTGAGGTTGTTGGCCGCTTTATCAATGACCGCTTGGTCAAGTGATGGCGATAAGATAAACCCAAATAACCCGCATGAACCTGTGAAATCACGCTTATAGATCGCATGATCTGGCGAAGTTTCAAGGGCAGGGTGCAACACAGCCTTCACTTCTTGTTGCATCTCTATCATCTGCGCAAGGGCAAGGCCATTTGCCTCAGATTGTTTAAGGCGCAGTGACATTGTCCGCAGGCCGCGCACCCCAAGATATAAATCCTCAGGGCCAGCACACATGCCAAGGGCGGTTGTCGCAAAACGCAATTTCTTGGCATGAGAGCCACGTGCACAGGCAATGCCTAGATTCACATCTGAATGGCCTGTGATATATTTTGTCGCCGCTTCAAGGATGATGTCGACCCCCATATTCAGCGCATTATGATGGAGAGCGGTGCCCCACGTATTATCAAGCATCGTGGTGATGTTCTTCTCTTGCGCGATAGCCACCATAGCGGGGATATCTTGTAATTCAAACGTCAGAGAGCCGGGGCTTTCAAGATAAAGAACAGACGTATTAGGCTTAATATAATCGGCGATGGCTGCATCAATGCGCGCCGGATAGAATTCAACATCTACCCCATAATTTGGCAACATCTTGGTCACGAAGCGACGTGTCGAGCCATAAAGGGAGTCTGGAAATAGAATATGATCACCTGATTTGGCATAGGTCAGCAAAGCCGTATTAATCGCCGATAAGCCAGAAGGGGTCGAGATAGCGTCATCTGCCTCATAGAGTGCGCAGATGGCCTCTTCAAACGCGCGCGATGTCGGCGTGCCAACACGCCCATAATCATAGGCGGATGGCTCTTCGCCTCGATACTGCGCCATCGTCTCGCTTAAAATCGTCGAAGCGCGGTAAATAGGTGGGTTAGGGATGCCATGATTGCCTTGCGGGTCAAGGCTGACATGCATAATTTCGGTTTTTTTATCAAATTTTGAACTTTTAGCCATGTGTTGACTCTCTTTAATAGCGGAAAGTTACTCATAATTCCGTTTTAACGAAATAAACCTTTGCAAGGGGGTGAAACTTGCTTAATAATAAGGCCCAATTGGGGGGAGTGTCACTAGTGGCACTAATACCAAACTATCTAATTCTTTGAGGGAATGAAACAATGAAAAAAATTTTGATCGCTATGGCCGGTCTTGCAGGTGTGGTTGCGGCTACATCAGCAAACGCTGGTACATTAGAAGACGTTCGTGACCGCGGCCACTTGAACTGTGTTGTTAACACAGGCCTAACAGGTTTTGCGAGCCCGGATGATGCTGGTAACTGGACTGGTTTCGACGTAGAATTTTGCCGCGCAGTAGCCGCAGCTGTTCTTGGCGACGCATCAAAGGTTGAGTTCGTAACAGCCACTGGTAAGACACGCTTTACAAAGCTTGCTGCTGGCGAAGGCGAAATCTTGTCACGTAACACAACATGGACATTCAGCCGTGACGTTGACCTAGCGCAGACATTCATCGGCGTTAACTATTATGATGGCCAGGCATTTATGGTACCAGCTGCATTGGGCGTAAGCTCAGCATCTGAACTAGATGGCGCATCTGTATGTATCCAGACAGGTACAACAACTGAATTGAACCTAGCTGAGTATTTCTCAAGCAACGGCATGTCATATGAGCCAGTGCCGATTGAAACAAACGCAGAAGCACGCGAAAGCTACCTTGCTGGCCGTTGTGACGTTTACACAACAGACGGTTCAGGCCTTGCTGCAACACGTGCAACATTTGATGCACCAGACGCACACGTAATTCTTCCTGAGATTGTGTCAAAAGAGCCTCTAGGTCCTGTCGTACGTGAAGGCGACGATAACTGGGCAGACATCGTATCATGGACGCTAAAAGCAATGATGGCTGGCGAAGAGCTAGGTATCACATCTGCAAACGCAGCACAGCTAGGCGCACAGGTTAACGACAACCCAGAAATCAACCGTCTTCTAGGCGTTGACCCACTACAGGGTGCTGAGCAAGCTGGTCTTTCAAGCGATTGGGCATTGAACATCCTGTCACAGGTTGGTAACTATGCTGAATCATTTGAGCGTAACTTGACACCACTTGGTCTATCACGCGGCATGAACGCTCTTGCACGTGACGGTGGCCTACACTACATCCCACCAATCAAGTAATTTGATATTTGATTTTTTTGAGGCGGCTCTCTTGGATCCGCCTCATTTTTTATTTAAACCATTTAAACAACTACTAAAGGTCAGATAGTGGACTTTCTTGCACGTATTTGGAGGCATGAAGAATCGCGCGCCGTTGTGATTCAAATCCTCGTTATTTTGGCAGTGTTTGGCTCGTTTGGGTGGCTGATAAGCAACCTTGTAACGAACTTTGCCGCTTTGAATAAGAATTTTGGGTTTGATTTCTTATCCCAGCCTGCGGGTTATGATATCAATCAAACATTAGTTGAATACACTAACCGCTCGTCGCATTTACGTGCCGCGTTTGTTGGTTTGCTCAACACCTTCCTTGTGGCAGTTTTTGGCATTATATTGGCGACTATCATGGGGGTTATCCTTGGTATTATTCGCCTATCGAATAACTGGTTGGCGCGTAATGTGACCTATTGGTATATCGAATTTACCCGTAACGTGCCGATTTTGCTGCATATTTTGCTATGGCATGGCATCATCATCAACACATTGCCACGCCCAAAGAACGCCTATAATTTCGGCGATATCTCATTCTTGACCAATCGTGGCTTCTATGTGCCTGAACCGATTGCAGAGACCGGCATTGCGGCTGTCTATCTTGCTGTCGTGGCCGCCATTGTGTTTGCTGTTTTCTTCAAACGTCACGCCAAGAAGTTGCAGGCTGAAACAGGGCGTCAACTGCCTGTTTTCGGCGTGAATTTGGCTGTTCTTATCGCTGTGCCAGCATTGGCATTTGTGGTCTCTGGCTCACCTGTTTCATTTGAATATCCGGTGCTAAAGGGCTTTAACTTCAAAGGCGGCATGCATTTATTGCCTGAATTTGTGGCTTTGACCTTTGCGCTTGCTATTTATACTGCGGCCTTTATCGCAGAGAATGTGCGCGCAGGTATTTTGGCAATTCATAAAGGCCAGAGAGAAGCCGCCGAAGCGCTTGGCCTTCGTCCCGGCCGTGTGATGAGCCTTGTTATCTTACCGCAAGCACGCCGTGTGATTATCCCGCCGCTAACCTCGCAATATTTGAACTTAACAAAGAACTCATCTTTGGCGATTGCGATTGGTTATATGGATTTGGTTGCGACATTGGGTGGTATCACTTTGAACCAAACAGGTCGTGAAATTGAGACAATGCTTCTGGTTATGGGCATGTACCTGATTATTTCACTGTCAATTTCAATGGCGATGAACTGGTATAACAGCTCTGTGAAGCTGGTAGATAGATAAGGGGATATAAAGATGGCTGATAAACAAACTTATGCGCCAGGCTCACACCCTGATCTGCCACCGCCTCCGGGTACCATTGGTATCGTCGGCTGGTTGCGCACGAACTTATTTTCAAGTGTAAACAACACAATCTTATCACTTATCACAATCTATTTCCTTTATTGGTTAATTCAGAGTGTGGCGGGCTGGTTTGTGCTTGATGCGGTTGTTGATGCCTCATCAAGAGCAGAATGCCGTGAAATTGATAGCGGTGCTTGTTGGGCGGTTATTACCAAGCGTATTGGTCAATTCGTCTATGGCTTCTATCCGCATGCAGAGAGATGGCGCCCGAACGTTGCCTTTGTGCTTCTTTTTGTGGCTGTTGCCCCCTTGCTTTATCCAAAAACGCCTATGCGTCGCCAGCTTTTATGGTTCTCAGCAGCCTATCCATTTGTTGCTTATTTCCTAATTTGCGGCGGTATTTTGGGTCTGCCAGAGGTTGGCACAAACACATTTGGTGGCTTCATGCTCACAATGATCGTTGGTGTGACAGGCATTTCAGCGTCACTGCCATTGGGCATCGCGCTCTCGCTAGGGCGTCAATCACGTCTGTTATCAGTGCGCGTTATATCCATTGCGTTCATTGAATTTATGCGTGGTGTGCCGCTGATTACTTTGTTGTTTGTGGCATCGACCATGCTGAACTATTTCTTGCCACCTGGCACAACATTTAACTTGTTGTTGCGTGTTCTGATTATGGTGACCTTCTTTGCGTCAGCCTATATCGCAGAAGTTATAAGAGGTGGTATTCAGGCGATTCCAAAAGGCCAATATGAGGCGGCTGATGCGATGGGCCTTAATTATTGGCAGACAACACGTCTTGTAACTCTGCCACAGGCTTTGAAAATCTCGATCCCTGGGATCGTGAATACCTTCATTGGCTTGTATAAGGATACAACATTGGTTGTGGTTATTGGCTTGCTAGACCCGCTAGGGATTGGCCGTGCCGCCTTGGCAGATGCCAAATGGAATGGTCTATCAACTGAAACATATCTATTCGTTGCGCTCTTCTTCTTTGTAAGTTGTTTTGCAATGTCACGTTATTCGCTGTGGTTGGAAAACCGCCTCAGCACAGAACATAAATAAGGGATTGTCATTATGGCTAAATCAGCAAAACAGTCTGAAATCGTTGTAAAGATTGAAGATATGCACAAATGGTATGGTCAGTTCCATGTGCTTAAAGATATTAATCTTGAAGTTGCACAAGGTGAGCGTATCGTTATTTGTGGGCCTTCTGGTTCAGGTAAATCAACATTAATCCGTTGTATTAACCGTCTTGAAGTGCACCAAGAAGGTAGCATCAATATCTATGGCACAGAGCTTTCAAGTGACCTTAAGAACTTGGAATTAATCCGCTCTGATGTTGGTATGGTGTTCCAATCATTCAACCTATTCCCGCATTTGACAGTTCTTGAAAACTGTACTTTGGCGCCAATCTGGGTTCGCAAGATGCCTAAGAGAGAAGCTGAAGAAATGGCGATGGAATATTTGGCACGTGTGAAGATTCCAGAACAGGCCAATAAATATCCTGGCCAGCTATCAGGTGGTCAGCAACAGCGTGTGGCGATTGCGCGTTCATTGTGCATGCAGCCAAAGATTATGCTGTTTGATGAGCCAACATCAGCGCTTGATCCTGAGATGATTAAAGAAGTGCTAGATGTGATGATCGAGCTAGCCGATACAGGCATGACAATGCTTGTTGTGACGCACGAGATGGGCTTTGCGAACAAGGTCGCTGACCGCGTTATCTTTATGGATGGCGGCGAGATTATTGAGCAAAATGACCCGAAGACATTCTTTACTAAGCCAAAGAATGACCGCACAAAGCTATTTTTGAGCCAGATTCTAGATCACTAGAAACAAGATTAAGAACAGATGATTGGGGCGTCACTGGCGCCCCATTCAGACCAAGACCCATCATAGAGCGCGATATCATATTTGCCCAATTCGGCAAGCGCGAGGGTGAGGCCGGCGGCTGTTACGCCAGAGCCACAGCTTGTAATTGCAGGCTTTTCAAAATCCAAACCAGCGCTTGAAAATAATGACCGCAACTGCGCCTTATCGTGCAATGTGCCTGTCTGCTTATCGAGAAGGTCTGTCACGGGCACATTAATCGCGCCCGGCATGTGACCTGACCGCAAGCCTGCGCGAGGTTCTGGCACACTGCCATCAAAGCGGCCTTGCGGGCGTGCATCAATGATTTGAATATCGGCGCCCGCGTCTATTTGGGCGCGCAAATCGCTGAATAGGATCAGATTTGCCAAAGGTGTTTGCGCGGTAAAATCGCCCTCCGGCAGGCTGTCCGCTTTGCCATGCGTAGTTTGGCCACCGGCTGTAACATAGGCTGGCAGGCCGCCATCAAGGACGAATATGTCCTCTTTGCCAAATAGGCGCAAAAGCCACCAAGCACGCGCAGCTGATAGGAAAGGGGAGTTATCATAGACGATGATTTTATGATGATTACAAACACCAAGCGCGCGCATCATTTGGGTAAAAGCCTCTTGGCTTGGCACCATATGCGGCAAGTCGCTTGTCGTATCGGCGATTTTATCGATATCAAAAAACTGCGCTTTGGGAATATGTATTTGCTCAAACTCAACAGGCGCGTTGCGCTTCATTGTTGGCAGAACAAAGGTTGCGTCAAATATCAGAACATCATCATCATTCTGGATAGTTTGAAAATCGGCAATGGAAATAAGATGGCTCATGATATACTACGCCAACCAACTTGGGACAGGCAGATTTTTGCTTCTCAGGAATTCTGGATTCCAGACCTTTGACTGATAGCGATGCCCTGAGTCACATAAAATCGTGACAATCATATGACCTGGCCCAAGATCCTTGGCCATTGCCACAGCGCCTGCAATGTTAATCGCCGAAGAGCCGCCTAGAAAGAGGCCTTCATGGGCCATTAAATCATAAATTATTGGTAAAGCATCCTCATCAGATAGCTGATAGGCTCTATCAACCGTGATACCGTCAAGATTTGCCGTAATACGCCCTTGTCCAATGCCCTCAGAGATTGAATTGCCCTCTGATTTTAATTCACCATGACGATAATGATGAAACAGCGCAGAGCCGAGCGGATCTGCTAGCCCAATTTGAATATCTGGATTCTTGTCTTTCAGGAAAAGCGATAGCCCGCCCAATGTGCCGCCAGAGCCAACCGCACAGATAAAGCCGTCAATCTTGCCATCTGTTTGCGCCCAAATTTCAGGGCCTGTGCCCTCTATATGGCCTTGACGATTGGCAAGACTATCAAATTGATTAGCCCAAATAACGCCGCCGCCAAGCTCTTCGCGAAGCTGGTTCGCAAGTGTCTCAGAATAGCGCACATAATTATTGGGATCACGATAGGGAACAGCGGGCACAAGGCGCAAATCAGCCCCGCAAACACGCAAGGCATCTTTTTTCTCTTGGCTTTGTGTCTCAGGCATCACAATAACCGATTTATAGCCCCTAGAATTGCCCGCAAGTGTCAGAGATATGCCGGTATTGCCAGCGGTGCCTTCGACAATCACACCGCCTTCTGAGAGCGCGCCAGAGGCTTCTGCCGCCTCGATAATCCCTTTTGCCGCACGGTCTTTAACAGACCCGCCAGGATTGGCAAATTCAGCCTTGCCGTAAATCTCGCAGCCTGTGGCGTCTGATACCGCATTCAGTCTGATAAGGGGGGTGTTTCCCACCATTTCAAGGAAGTTTTGCGGGTTTCGGGAAGATGGTGATTGTGGCATTTTCTAACGCTCTCTCATGATGATAGATCTATGTTATAAAAGTTCACAAATTTATGTCAAATAGCTTACGGTCTTATTTGACAGAAGCTGGCGAATTATGGCTATGTGTAACGCTCAATACGCCTATATATGTGGGACTTTTTAAATGCGCGATCTTTATCTTGTAAGACATGCCAGAGCTATGGCGATTGGCGCAACTGACAAAGCGCGCGAATTAGCGCCTTCTGGTTGCGCGGATGCCCTTAAATTGGGGGCATTATTTCGCGCAAAATTTACCCAGCCAGAACAGGTGTTATGCTCCTCAGCAAAGCGCACTTGCCAGACGCTTGAATTGATGATGCAAGAGGGGCTAGCGCCGCAAAACCAGACGATAGAAGAGGGGCTGTATAATGCCTCAGCGCTTTATCTGTTTGATATGATTAAAGCATCAAACGCGCAATCACTGCTTTTGCTTGGTCATAATCCCGCCCTTGCGATTTTGTTAAACCGCCTGTCAGATGACGATAATTTTGCGCCTGAGCTGATGCATTTTCCGACCGCGACAATCGCACATCTGACAATTGAAGAGACGGCTTTTGCCAACCTGTCTGAGGCAAGCAATATTTCATTAAAGAGCCTTATCAGGGGTTCACAATGCTAAATAAAAGAAGTTAAATTACACGAATAAGACATGTTTTGCCTTTGGTTGATGAAGAGGCATATCTAGGGAGAGTTTGATGGGTATAAGTGATTTGAATTGGGATAATGCCAATTTGCCACGGTCATTTTTTGAAAGTGCAAAGGCAAATGGTACTAAGCCATTTCTGTTTGATAAAAAACAGGGGGAATGGGGCGGCCAAAATTGGGATCAAATCGCTGATAAGGTAAGCCGCACAGCCAGCCTATTGCTAGCAAAAGGCATTGGGGCAGGTGACCGTGTTGTTATCTGTTCTGAAAACCGGTCAGAATGGGCGATTTGTGACCTTGCTGTGATGTCAATTGGGGCCATTGTTGTTCCTGCTTATACGACCAATACCGAAGATGACCATCGCTATATCCTTGAACATTCAGGCGCTAGCTTCATTTTTTCTTCAGGCGGCATGATGGCGGCCCGTTTGCTTTTGGCGGCGGCCAAGAACAAATCTATCAAGGATATGGTTATCTTTGAAAATGATGAGGCGATAAAGGGTGATAAATCAACAGCCGTCAGCTATTTCGAAGAAGCGCTTGCCGCATCTGAGCCGTGTGATGACCTAGCCGCGCGTATCGAGGCGCAACAGGCAGATGATACTTGTTGCTTTATCTACACATCAGGCACAGGTGGTCGCCCAAAGGCGGTGATGTTAACGCACCGCTCTATCCAGTCAAATGTTGATGCCGCGGCAGAATTGCTAGAAGAAGGCAATGCTGTGAATAATGCGCGCTTTTTATCGCTATTGCCACTGTCACATTCGTATGAGCATACAGCTGGCATGCATTTGCCGTTCCAAATGGGAAGTGAAGTTTGGTATTGTGAAAGTCCTGATCAGATCGCGTTGAATTTGACCGAAGTTCAGCCAACTTTGATGACAGCCGTGCCGCGCCTTTATGAGGTTTTGCATGACCGTATCACCAGAGGCGTGCGCGCAAAGGGCGGGGTGAGCGAGAAATTATTCTTCAAAGCCGCTGACCTTGGTGCGAAACGTGCGCGTGGTGAGGCTTTGTCCTTTGCCGAAAGCATTCAAGACAAGATCCTTGACCGGCTTGTCCGCAACAAAGTGCGTGCGCGCCTTGGTGGTAGTCTGAAATTCTTTGTCTCAGGCGGTGCCGCGCTTAATCCTGATATTGGGTTTTTCTTCCTTGGTCTTGGCATTAATATTTTGCAAGGTTATGGCCAAACAGAAGCCAGTCCGCTGATTTCAGCAAATCGCCCAGGTCATATTCGTATCGATACGGTTGGCCCGGCTGTGAGCGGTGTTGAAGTGAAAATTGCTGAAGATGGTGAGTTATTAGCGCGTGGTGCTTGTGTTATGAAGGGCTATTGGTCTGATGAGGCGGCAACCGCCGCAACCGTCAAGGATGGCTGGCTTTATACAGGGGATATTGCCGAAATCGCCGATGACGGGTTTATTTCTATCACCGGGCGCAAAAAAGATATCATCGTCAATTCAGGGGGCGATAATATTGCGCCAAGCCGTGTCGAAGCGATGCTGACAATTGAGCCTGAGATTGAACAGGCAATGGTTGATGGGGATAAGCGCCCCTGGCTGGTATCTGTTATCGTGCCATCTGCTGAGCTTAGCAATCAATTTGCCGGTGATGAAAAAGCGCTTAAAGAGGCCGTTCAGAATGCGGTGGATAAAGCAAATTCGCGCCTGTCACAAATCGAGAAGGTGCGTCGCTTTATGCTAGCTGATGAGGCATTTGGTACTGAAAACGGACAAATGACGCCGACTTTGAAGGTGAAACGGCATATTGTGGGCGCTCTTTATCGTGATAGGCTGGATGCGCTCTATCCTAAAAAGTAACGATATATAGGCATAAAAAAGGAAGTTTTAGACTTCCTTTTTTTTACCATATTTAATCTTTCTGACGGGTAGCGCGTATATAGTCGGAGTTCTATAAACCTTTATTCGACTGGTAACCTATCAATCAGAAGTGTGACTAAGATGAACAAAATTATTTCCTCATCACTCGTGGCCTTTTCCTTAATGGGCGCCTTATCTGCCCCGCAAGTGGCATGGGCTCAAGCGGCAAAAGGGGTGGCTGTATCGACCGCCTATGTAGAAGAAGAGATCGTGTCTAATACGACAAAAACGCCGGCGGCAATTGTTGCGCCTTCTGCGATGGTCATCTCATCTTTGCGCGGTGACATGGTCACAATTGAAGATTTGCAAATTGGCGCCTTTATTCGCAAAGGTACAAAGATTGCGGCGCAAAATGATGATGACCTTCTGATTCAAAAACAGCTTTTGTCATTGCAAATAAAGGATGCGCAAGCTCAGTTGTCACAAATTGCGAAGAACCTGGATTATGAAACACAGCTTTTGGCGGTGGCGGAAAGCCAGCTTGTCCTTGTGACGCAAAAAGCGGAGCGTGCGGCGCAATTGGTGGCCAAAAAGGCCTTATCAGTTGAAGCGGCAGAGACGACACAATCAGCACAGCTTAATGCAAGCCAGCAGGTGATCTTGCGCAAACAGGGCATTGACCGCCTTGCCGCATCAAAAACGCAGACAGAGCGTTCTGTTGCCCGGTTGAGCCTACAGCTTGAACAGGTGGCACGCGATATTGAGCAGGCAACCTATAGAGCGCCTGAAAATGGTCTTATCCTTGCTTTGCCAAATTATAAGACGGGCTTTGCAAGGCAGGGCGACGTTCTAGCACGCATCCAAGGCTTTAGAGGCTTTGAGGTTGAGGCAGAAGTGCCGTCAGCCTATCTTGCGTTCTTGCAAGCCGCCCCACAAGTAGAGGCGCTAGACGGGCAGGGCAATGCGCTATCATTGACCTTTAGAACCGCGCTTCCGCAAGAGGATAGACGCACCGCAACACGTCCTGTGCGCTTTCGCATTAATGGTGAATTACCGCGCACATCAGCCGCAGATGGTGCGCGCGTTGATATTCAAATCCCGATAAGACAGCCTGAAGCAGCCTTGCTTGTGCCACAAGATGCGATTGTGCCCGTGGCGGGTGGTCATATCGTCTTTGTCTTTGATGAAGGCAAAGCCGTGCGACAGATTGTGCGCCTTGGCGGTACAGTCGGCGGTAATGTCATCATTCTGTCCGGCGTCGAAGCCGGTGAGCGGGTTGTTATCAAAGGCAATGAGGGGCTATCAGATGGTGTGGCCATTAAAGAGGGAACACCGCCAAAGCGTAACGTGCCAAATGGCCAAGATGTGGCGCAAGAAGCCCCGCAAGAAGAAGCGCCACTTGAAACAGAGCTAGCAGATGATGCGGTTACATGGTTGCTTGAATGGAAAACAAATCGCGGTGATTCATCAGCTGAATTACAGCTATCAAGCAAAGCCAACCTTTATGATGGTGAGCCTGTTCGTGTGAAAAAAGACGGTGATAAAATCATCTTTGACGCTGAGGTTGTTTTGCCATTTGGTATTTTGACCTTTAGCTTTGATGGCACCATCACAGGCGAGACAATGGCTGGTACCGTAACCTTATCAGGCCTACCAAATGGCAGAACGCCAGAATTTGACTTCACAGGAAAGGTTCAATAAATGCTTGCGCTTATTCGTTCAGCCATTGAAAGACCTGTTGCTGTCCTAGCTTTTATCGCGGCCATTGTGATGTTTGGCTATCTTGCCTTGACGACAATCCCTATTCAGATGTCGCCTGATATTGAAAAGCCAATTTATCAGGTGCGTGTGTCATGGCCAGGCGCCGCGCCTGTGGATGTTGACCGCGAGATTGTCAGCCGCCTTGAACAAGAGCTTGGCAATTTGTCTGACATCGAGGAAATTTCTTCAAGCTCATCAACCGGCAGTGCGCGTGTGACGCTTACCTATGCGCTTGGCACAGATATGGATAAAGCGCTCACAGTGCTTCTTTCCAAGCTTGCGGGGATAACTGGCCTGCCATCTGAATCACGTGCGCCGCAAGTTCGGACATCAAACTCGGATGATTCGCCGATTGCGCGTCTTGCGCTTGTGTCGGCCTCTGGTGATGATGGCACGGTCAATGTGGAAAACCTAGGCGGGTTTGTCCGCACACAGGTTATTGACCCGCTCAGCCGGATTAATGGTGTCGCCGAGGTGACCTTTAATGGCGGCGGCTCAAAGCAAATGCGTGTGGTGGTCGATGAGGCGCGTCTTGCCGCTTATCAGCTCACCGCTCAGGATGTGTTCAACGCTTTGCGTAATGCGACGACCTTGCGCACGGTTGGCCGTATCAACGAAGGCAAGCGTACCTATGTTGTGCGTGCAGAGGCGATTTCTTATACGCCTGAGACAGCGATGAACATCGTTGTGCGCTCTGCGACAGCGCAAAATGGCCTGTTTGTGCCAGTCCTATTGGCAGATGTTGCCGACATTGAATTTGAAGTCGAACGCCGTGCCAGCTTCAGGCGCCTAAATGGTCAAGATGCGATTATCATCAACGCGCTAAGAGAGCAGGGATCCAATGTAGTCGCTACGATGGACATGATGCGTGATAGGGTGGATGAGCTGAATAACACCGTGCTCGCGTCAAATAATCTGCGCTTGAATGTCGTCTATGATGAGACGGGGTATATTTCATCTGCGATTGATTTGGTTCAGCAGAATATATGGATTGGCGGCTTGCTTGCGCTTATAATCTTGATGCTATTCTTGCGATCTTTCTTGCCAACCATTGCGATTTTTATTGCGATACCTGTATCTGTGGTGGGCACCTTTGTTGCGATTGCCGGCCTTGGCCTATCTATTAATGTGATCTCACTAGCAGGTCTTGCTTTTGCTGTTGGCATGGTTGTGGATGCATCGATTGTGTCTATGGAGAATATCTTCCGCTTGCGCCAATCAGGTTTGCCAGCCGCTGAGGCCTCTTATCACGGCGCACGCCAAGTCTGGGCGCCTATCTTAGGGTCAGCTTTGACAACTGTGATTGTGTTCATCCCTGTCATCATGCTCGATTTGCCCGTTGGCCAGCTATTCCGTGATATTGGGATTGCGATTTCGGTCGCTGTTTTGATTTCTGTCTTTGTTTCAGTGACCGTTATTCCAACATTATCGTCATTTTTGCTGCGTGGTGATGCGGCACGCTTTACCAAACAATTGCGCTTGCCTGTGATTGACCCGCTCGCCTCTGGCTTTGCAAAAGCGATTGTCGGCTATGCAAAGATCGCGGTGCGCGCCAAGACAACCGGCCTTATCATGGTCTCTCTGTTGCTTGCCCTATCGGTCGGAACAGCGGTGCGATTGATGCCTAAATTGGACTATTTGCCAGATGGTAATGCCAATTTCTTGCTTGCACGTATTTTGGTGCCACCGGGGTATTCTGTCGAAGAAGCTGCGCGTATTTCGCAAAAAATGGAAGATGCCGCGCGTCCTCTTTGGGAAAAAGAAGAGCTTGGCGGTAAACAGCCAAAGATTGATAAGTTTTTCTTCGTGGCCTTTAATGGTGGCGGTTTTGCCGGGGCCACAGCCGCTGATCCGAACCGTGTGACAGATTTGCGCCCTGTATTGATGCGCCCTGTTCTAAAAGAGCCTGGCGCACGCGCGTTTGTCTTCCAAGCCTCTCTATTTGGTCGTTCTGTTGGTGGCTCGCGCTCAATCGCGCTTGATTTGACAGGCCCATCTATCGAAGCTCTCTTGCCTGTTGCGCAAAGATTATCTGATTTGCTTGATGAGCAATTCCCGCAGGATAATGGCAATCAATTGCGGATTATCCCATCGCTTGATTCAGGGACACCGCAAATTCAAATATCACCACAGTCAGATATGCTCGCGCGTATTGGTATGACGGCGGCTGAATTCGCAACGGCTATCGATATTTTCAATGATGGTGTCGCGGTCACAGAAGTGCCGATTAATGGGGAGCTTGTTGACCTTGTTCTGCAAGGCAAGATGGCTGGTGAATTGAGCATCTCTGATTTGAACGCCTTGCCAATTGTGACCAGAAGCGGCGATGTTATGCGCGCTGATCAGATAGCTGATATCCAAATCGTGAATGCCGAACAATCTATCCGTCGTCTTGGTGGTAAGCAGGCATTGACTGTCCGTCTGCGCCCGGAAGAATCAATCGCGCTTGAAGATGCGATTGCCAAAATTCAAAGCACAATCATCCCGCAACTATCTGAGCTAGCCAAGAGCAAAGATGTCTCTGTCAATGTCAGCGGTGCCGCTAGTGCGCTTGAAGAGACATGGCAGGCAATGCAGGCCAATGTGTTAACGGCGATTGGTGTTATCTTCCTGCTGTTGGTCGTGTTACTACGCTCATTCATCTTGCCAGCGGTCATTATCGCAGCCGTGCCAGTGGCCGCCGCAGGGGGCATTATTGGCCTGACCATCATCAACCTGTTCTTGCGTCAATCGCTTGATATGTTGACGATGCTTGGGTTTGTGATTTTGACAGGGATCGTCGTCAATAACGCCATTTTGATGGTGGAACAGACGGTTTTGCAAATCAAAGAAGATGGTATGCAGGTTGATGAAGCCATTATTGAGGCAACGAGAAACCGTATCAGGCCTATCTTTATGTCTACTTTAACATCACTCTTTGGCCTTGTGCCGCTTGTGGTGTTCCCGGGCGCCGGGTCTGAGCTTTATCGCGGGATTGGCACGGTGGTTTTTGGTGGCTTGGCGCTGTCAACGATTGCGACCTTGTTTATTGTGCCGCCAATGCTGTCTATCTGCCGCGGGGCTGTTATGCGTGCGGCGACACAAAGAAAAGTGAATATCGCTATCAAAGCAGACTAATATAAAGGGGCTAGCACAGATAACGCTTTCCGGCGTTGTGCTAGCTCCATCTAATCAGGCCGATGATGGCTGATGCTATATAGAATAGCTGGAGCGAGAAAAACGCCCATCTTTTATCAATAATCCCCCAAATCGCAAACAGCATGGCTGAGACCAACAGCAAGGCGAAGCCTAGCACCTCATTGCCTGTGTTTGATGCGATAAGTAGGGCATAGATAATCGCAAGCCCAGAGCCTGTGACCTCAAAGATGGTGATTAGGCGTCTTTTTTCCATTTCAGTACCCTTTTTATTGATAGATGCGACAGCACTGGCATTATAGCCATCAAAAGCTTCGGGGGCATCATAGCCATGATTGCCCTGCACGCAAACGATATCCCACCTAACCAATCTTTGATTGCGAGGCTGATGGGAAGTAATTATCTTATAGGCGTTAAGATATAGGCTCTAGCAGGATAAGATAGATGACCGCGTTAATTCGTTTCTATGATTCAACAAATGACCGCGATATTACCGCGGTGACAGATATTTATGCCTATCATGTCCTAAATGGGCGCGGCTCTTTTGAACATGAGGCACCGTCACTTCGCGATATGAAGGCACGCTTTGAGGCGCTAGAGCAGGGCGGATACCCTATATTGATCGCAGAATATGAGGGGCAAATTGCCGGCTATGCCTATGCGGGCCCGCATAAAGCGCGCAAGGGCTATGATGGGACGGTCGAAGACAGCGTCTATATCGCGCCAAATGCTCTGCGCAAAGGTGCCGGCGCGGCGCTTCTTTCTGCTCTGATTGAACAGGCGCGCGCAGGCGGGTATCAGCAAATGATGGCGGTGATAGGGGATTCAGCCAATGAGGCGTCTATTGGCCTTCATACAGCGCTAGGTTTTGAGATGATAGGCACGGCCAAGGGCATTGGCTATAAGTTTGGCACCTATCTTGATGTGACCTATATGCAGAAATCGCTTCAAACCTAGCGGCATGAGAAGAAATGGTGAAGAGCGCTATGGCGACGGGTATTTTCACGATTATAGGGGTTTTTGGCTTCATAATCGGTGATAGTCAGGCCCAGCGATTCACAATGTTCTTCGCCCATTAGGTAATAATCATGGCGAGACATTAATTTATTAATGTGAGAAATCGAAAAATTATTATTGCCAAGTGGTTGCACTTGCGGAATGTAAAATAGGTAGGCTGAGATCAAAATCATCAGGCCAAGTGTTTTGAAAATAAAAACACCCTTCTTCCACCACACCAAATCATCGAACCACCACAAGAAATTACTAATCATATTCGCCAACCGCTATTGCATATAAGACTAATTGTCATTCATTTAACAAAAGCCATAATGAACGATAAAACCGTCAGAATATCAACAGTTTTCATTTGTCACTTATGGAAAATAAAAGTGGCTGTCCGAGCTAATTGAGCATCGTTGATTATGCGTCTTTTTGTGGCCTTAAGTGCCTATATAAATTTGAATTAAATTATAGGATGCTATGCATGCCAACGTCACAATGATTAATGGTGAGCGAATAGATGGTTGCTTATTTTTTGTTTTATGTGAGGAAAACGCATTAGTTCCGTGTAAGAACAATGCGCGTTGTTCATGATTATGTTTCATAATGTCCTGCCTTTTGTTGTCGGAGGCTAAGTGGCGAACTCCGTTTCATCTACTTTAGGTTTATCTGAAGTTTTTGGCAATCTTTTTGCATATTTTCTGCATGCTTCTACAGCGGGGCTAAATCATATAGCTATTGCTTTTATCAGGGCGAGGCCTCACCATATAAATTATTACTTATAAAGAGTGGTGTCGTCTTGCGATAGGAGTATATTATGGAAGATAAGTCAGTTATGGACAGGGCAAAAGAAAAACTATTACCCTTGATAGCCGTCGCAAAGCTCAAAATGGCGTCTCTTCTGGCGACTGCAAAGCTCAAGTCCGCGCCTCTTATAGCAGGGGCAAAGAACTTGCAAGACCATCCGCAAATCATAAATTATAGAGATAAAATATCCCAAAAATCGCCCATATTTCTGGCGAGTACAGTTGGCGTTGCCGTCTTTTGTATTTGGGCAATTTTTGCCATATTTGCCGATTCAAAACCATCAGATGAATTGATTTTTGAAACAATTACCGCTGATGGTGGTAATGGCTTAGTTTATGATGCCGAAATATTAAGCAGAGATGGCTATAAGGCAGGCGACAATCAATATGTTGTTGCTGTTGACTATGAAATCACATGGAAGATGGATCAAGAACCTGCATTAGAGATAATGATGAAACAGGCTTATAAAGAGATGAAGGCGCAGGGTATCCCTGAATATCAAATCAAAATGGCGCTCATGTTTGGTGGTATGTCGGTTGCGCTTAAGCCGCTAACTGGCGAAAAGCCGTTTAAAGCAGGCGACCGTCAAAAAATATCTGAGAGTTACACATTTGTTGAAGCTGAATCAGGGTGGCGTTTGCTTGAGACTGAATAAAATCTTTTATGCTATCAATCGCTTGGCTGATAGTAAGCAACCACAGTGCGGTGCTTGGCTTTAAAAGCCATGGTTTCTCAGAAGAAAAGTGGCTCCCCGGGACGGATTCGAACCGCCGGCCAAGCGATTAACAGTCGCTTGCTCTACCGCTGAGCTACCGGGGAATAACCATTGATAATGCGGCCGAATACGCCTCAAAATCACTCAGTGGTTCAGTGTATAGCAATAGGATTTTACAAGGTCAAGCAGGGAAATTTCCGTGTTTTGTAATTCAGCGTATTTTTTTCAAATAAGCACGCTAAACCAAGCCTATAACGGCCTTTGCACAATCATCAAAGGCCGCTTTATCAGCGCCTGATAGCCTGACTGTACCGCTAGCGATACGGCTATGGCGCGCGCTTGCTTTTTCATAGGCTGGATCATAATGATCAGACAGCAATGCGCTGACAAGACGGTCATAATCCTCAGCCGCCAGCGCATCTTGCCAGCCATTTGTAACCTCATAGCCATGACGCGCGTTCATTCCATTGATAAGCTTTGCCAAAGTCTCGCTATCAGGGCGCATTAAATGCGGATAATCAGCTTTGAGCAGGGTCAATCTGGTTTCAAGGTCTGTTTGCAACTCAATCATGCGGGCATCTGCCATTTGGTGCCATAGGGCTTTGGGCAGGCTGACATCACCAACACGGCTACTTTCCGCCTCGATAAAGGTAATTTTTGCGGGGTCAAGCTTGCTAATCTCATCATAGAGGCGCGATTCAAACAGTCTCTGCGAAGGTTGCGGGCTATCAGGAATACCGCCAAGAAGCGAGCCTTTATGATTGGCCAGCCCTTCTAAATCAAGCGTCTGCACGCCATTATCCGCGAGCGCATGAAGCAAATGTGTCTTACCAGAGCCGGTGGCCCCTGCTATAATGCAGAGATTGAGGGTGCTTGGCAGGCTTTCTAGGCCCTGCAAGACCGCGTTTCGGTAAGATTTATACCCACCATCAAGCAAAAAGCTTGCCCAGCCAATCTCGCCACAAATATGGGCAAAGGCACGTGATCTCTGCCCGCCGCGCCAGCAATGGATCAAGGGGCGCCAATTCTCTGGCCTATTGTCCAATGTTTCATTGATATGACGCGCTATATTGGCTGAGACAAGGGCGGCCCCTGCACGACGTGCTTTGAAGGGGCTGTCTTGCTTATAGATTGTGCCAATTTGCGCGCGCTCTTCATCACTAAAGACAGGCAGGTTAATTGCGCCCGGAATATGATCTTCGGCAAATTCAGACGGTGAGCGTACATCAATTATCTCGTCAATGCGGGGGTCTTGCCAATTAGTAAGCTTCTCAATCGGGGCGGGCATTTATAACTCCACTAAGAGGGCGGCATTCCCTGTTTCAAGCGTGCCGATAATCGATGGAAAAGCGTGCGGTTGCATAGCGGCAACCTTAGCGATTGCTTGCGGCGCTCTATCTGCTGGCAGGATAGCTAGCACACCACCAGATGTTTGCGGGTCAAACAGCAATGGTAGACGCCAATCTTTTGCCGCTGATGGGCTCGCCGTAACCAGACCTGCTTCGCGGTTTTTCTCATAGATAGACGAGCGCAAGCCTGCCTCAATCACGCCCGCTAATTCAGCCATGACAGACAAGGATGAAAGCGAAAGGCGGAAAGATAAGTCACGACCAAGGCGCGCCGTTAGATTTTGCGCATGGCGGGCAAGGCCAAAGCCAGTAATATCGGTCATCGCAATAGCACCTGCCTCAAAAAAGCTTTGTGCCGCCAATTGATTCGAAAGCATCATTGCGCGCAAAGTTCTATCATAGATGTTTGAGGAGAGTTTTTGGCGCATATGCGCGGCAAGGGCAGTGCCAATGCCAAGCTCTTTGGTCATCACAAGCACATAGCTAGTTGCCGCATCATAGGCGGCAAAATCATAGGTCTGGGCACCGGTAACCGCAAATCCAAGGCTCGCAGTCTGTGATTGTGAGGTATGTCCGCCAACAAGTCGTGCCTCTGCCTTTGCCAATGCGATAAGGCTTCCTGTCAGAAATTCTGTGGCAATCTGTTCCTGATAGGGCTCGCTTGCTTCTTCAAGATTAATATGCGCTTGTGCATAAAGCGGCTTGGCGCCTGCCACATAAAGGTCACTTAACGCATGATTGACGGCTATTTGCGCAAAAAGAAACGGGTCAGACACCATCTGGTTTAGACTGTCAAAAGAATGACGCAAATCAGCGGTGACGGCTTTTGTTAGGCCTGCATCTTCAGCAATTGCACCATCAGGGGCAAGCAGGGCACTATCAACGCCCATTTGACGTGCATTATCATGCGCCTTTGCCATCGCTGTATCAAGCAAGCTGGCGCTGGCTTTGGCGGCACAACCAGAACAGCGCATATCTTTGAAGATAGCATCTGCTTGGTCATGGCCAAGTCGCCGGTAAAGCGGCAATTTGAGCGGCGCTTGTGAACGCATCGTGGGCAATTCATTGAATTTATCCATAAAAGCCTTATCAATGGCGCATTTTAACCGCCAAAAGACCTTGCCCTGCATGACGAATCTGTTGCGTATAGCCACCGCGCTGCCATCACCCGTGCCGATGAGTGATAGATAGTTTTTCTGCGGCCGCCAATGCTTTAACGGCTGGTTATAGATGTAGTGTCTGATATTTTGCGCCAAGATATTTCCCGCCCGCACAGCAAAAACGCCTGCTTTCTCGCGCGGGTGCGCCGTCAGAGATGCCACATCACCGGCGGCAAAAATGTCAGGATAAATAACCGACTGCAATGTATCGCTCACTGCCACAAAGCCTGTTTCATCCAAACCCTCTGTCAGGCGGGTAATAAAAGCGCTTGGCTTGACGCCTGTGACAACGAAATTCAATCCGGGCGCAAAGGCGCGGCCATCATCTGCTTTAAGCTCAGTTGCTGAAAGAGAGGTAATGGCTGTATTATTATGAATATGAATACCTGATTCACCAGCTTTTTGGGAGAGCATCGTGCCACTTCGTTTTGGCATGGTTGGCAGGATATGTTTTGACCTTGAAAACACATTAATAACAGGGTTTTGAGATGCGTATTTCACCTTAAAAGCAAAGGCTAACTCAAGCCCTGCCACGCCTGCACCAATGATATTTAACGGCTGGTTCTCGGCAATCTGTTCTGGTAATTTTGCCAGAAAATGCGCGATTGGTTTAACCGCAATAGAATGAGCGCGCGCGCCCTTTATCTGGTCTAAATCTGGTACCGCGCCGCAATTCAGAGATAGAATATCATAGCCAATCGAAGGGCGGTTTTCGAAGCAAACCTGTTTGCTGACCGCGTCAATCTCAAACACTTCATCATGGATAAGTGTCGCGCCGGCAAAGCTGGCTAATTTAGTGAGATCTATGTGGATGTCTTCTTCACGCCAAACCCCCTCAACAAAGCCCGGCAACATGCCTGAATAGGGGGCGTTCAACACATCTGTTATAAGCGTGATTGCAAGGCCATTAATGGGGTTCATGCCCAACGACTTTAGCACCTGTATTTGCGCGTGACCGCCGCCTATCAGGACTAAATGAAGTTGTTTTGCATGAAACGTGCCTTGATTCAAATCTCATTCACCTTGCCAGCAAAATAGCTCATCGGCTTTTGTGCGTCGGGATTATGATGGATAGCTGTCACTTCACCAATATGGATAATATGGTCGCCGCCATCATGGAGTTGCCATGGGGCGCATTCTAGCACCGTTAAGGCATTTTCGATAATAGGCGCGCCTGATGGGCCTTGATGCCATGCAACACCCGCAAAACGGTCCTCATGGTCAGAGGCAAATCTTTGACAGATATCGCCTTGTTCCTCTGCCAGAAACGCGATTGAAAAGCTTTGCGCCTTGGCGAAATCTTCAGCACTTGAATTGTCTTTGATTAGTGACCATAGAACAAGGCGCGGATTTAACGAGACAGAGGCAAAAGAATTGACGGTCAGCCCATAGGGGGTGCCATCTTGGCGGATACAGCTAACAATTGTTACGCCGGTCAGGAAACGACCCATTGCGGTTTTGAAATCACGGTCAGTAACATTTTCAGTCATAAAAGCAGATCCTAAGTTTTCTTTTTGTACGTATTGCGCAGAAATTGGACTGTCAATTTTCTAAAATCAAGCAAAATTCTGATAGCTAGGAGGTGGTTTTGGATGAGCGCTCAAACCAAGAGCGCGGCAGGACATCGGCAATCAGAACCGCACAGAAAATCGCGATACAACCAATCAAAGCAAGTGATGATAAATTTTGTGACAGGAATAGCCAGCCAGCTATCGCGGCAAAAACTGCCTCTAGCGAGAGTAAAAAGGCCGCCGCTGTGACATTTGCGTGGCGTTGCGCAACAAGCTGGAGCGTGTAGGCGATGCCGACTGAAATCGCGCCTGCATAGAATAATTCTTGCCAAACAGGCAGGAAATCTCCCAAGGCAGGGGTCTCAAAGATAAAGGCACCCATGCAAGAGAGCAGGGCGCAAACGGCATTTTGGACAAAGGCCAGTTGCAAAGGTGCGTCAACCATGCGCGTCACAAACCCAATCGCAATGATATGAGCTGCCCAGAAAAGGGCGCCTATAGCGACCAAAATATCGGCAAATTGCGCTTCAAAGCCCGCATTGCCCGATAAAAGATAAGAGCCGCCTAGCGATAACAGCAGAGCAAGCCAAATTGGCAGACCAATCGGCTGTCTTGTCAAAACCCATGTCATCAAAGGAACCGCGGGCACATAAAGCGCAGTCAAAAAGGCCGCATTGGCCACCTTGGTATAAAGAAGCGCTGTTTGTTGAAGCGATATGCCACCAAACATCAAGACACCTAGCAATAAGGCTCCTTTTAACAGGCGCGGATTTTGCCTCGTTGCCTGAAATAACGATGTTCGCTTAGATTCCCAAAGCGCTAGCGGTATCATGACCGCCATCCCGATAAGATAGCGTGCCCCTGTGAATGAAAACGGGCCAAGCGTGTCCATACCTGTGGTCTGGGCGATAAAGGTCGTGCCCCAAATCAAGGCAGCTATAAGCATAAGGAAATTAGCGGTGGATTTGCGCAAAAGGAGGCCTCTTTGTAAACTGGCTTTGTTATTAGGTGGTCAGAGTAAGGCTAATCATCTTGCGAGCGACGCATTGTTTTCACTGTTTTGGCGATGAATAGGCTGGTGCGTGGAATATAGCGATAAGGCTTTGCGAAGTGAATAACCGGCCGTTTGATAACACGGTGGAACCCAAAGACAAAGAGCGCGATATGCAAAATCGCAAAATAAATAAACAAAATCGCCGGCCCAAATTCATCAATCAGAGAGCCCGCGATAATAGGCGAAGCAATGGCACCAAGCGCGAAGAAGAAAATCAGTGAGGCGCTGAGATCTGTCATATCTTCTTTTTTGCACAAATCATTGGCGTGTGTTGCCGCTAAAGAATAGATGGGCATCGTCGCCATGCCAAACACAAACACCAAGATGAAAAAGCGATAAGTGCCCAATGTGCTTGTGATGATGTCAATTTGCATGATGAATGAGACGATTACGGTCGAGAGCGATAGCGCCATCATGACAGTTCTCTTGGCGAATTTATCAGCCAGAAACCCAACTGGGAATTGAGAGAGCGCGCCACCAAAAATAAACAAAGCGAGGAATAAGGCGATTTGGGTAGCGTTCAGGTTGCTATCATAGGCAAATAGAGGCCCAACCATGCGTATCGCCGCACCTGTCGCGCCCACCACAAGAACGCCTGCAACCGCGATGGGAGAGATTTGGACGGCAAGAAAAGGTCGCCATTTAATATGTTCTGGGAGGGCTGGTTGCACTGATTTGGTGAGCGCGAGGGGGAAAAACGACAAGCATAAAAAGATCGCGACAATCGAATAAGCCCATGCTTCAGCGGGTGGGAGCGTGGCGATAAGGGCCTGTGCCACAAGCGCGCCTGACATGTCGAAAACGCGGTATAATGAAAAATAGCGCGACCGGTTATTATTGTTCAATTTCGCGTTCAGCCAGCTTTCAATCACCGTTGAGGCGCCGGCAACCGCCATGCCAGAGAAAATCCGCAAAACCATCCAAAAATAGAGATTTTCCCATAAAGGGTGCAAAAGCACGCCGATGATTGACAGGCCTGTTACAAATGAAAAGGTCCGTGCATGGCCAACACGGCGCACCAATAAGGGCGATAAGAAACAGCCTAAGATAAATCCCACAAAATGAGACGAGCCGATGAGACCGATTTGGGTGCGCGAAAACCCTATCTCAAGGCCTGAAAGCGCATCAAGCGGGCCTAATGTGCCTGTACTGACCTGCACCAAAAAGACCGCTAGCAACAGGGCAGAGATAGAAATAAGAATGCGCATAATAGGCTCAATTCATTGTTTTTTCGCGCCACGTTGGCATCTGTTCAATAGACGCAAAAGGGGTGATAAAAAATAGCTTAGGGCTATTCATAAAAGCCGTCTATGCTAGCGGCCAGGTTTTGTGCAAAATAATGACGGGTAACATCGCAGTGGGTAAGCCTTTTTTGAAATGGGTGGGCGGCAAAAGACAGCTTGTGCCGATAATTAAACGCTATATGCCCACGCAAATACGCCATTATTATGAGCCCTTTATGGGCGGTGCCGCGTTATTTTTTGACCTTGCACCAACCAGCGCGACGTTGAGTGATGTCAATGATGAGCTTGTGAATTGTTATCAAACGGTGCGTGATGCGCCAAAACAGCTGATAGATGCCTTGCGCACGCATTATTATGACAAGGATTACTATTATCACATGCGCAATCTTGACCGTGATAGAGACGCCTTTGCGGCGCTATCTTGTGTCGAACGCGCCGCGCGTCTGCTGTTTTTGAACCGCACAGGGTTTAACGGCATGTATCGCGTGAATAGTAAGGGGCAATTTAATGTGCCTTTTGGCCGCTATAGCAACCCGAATATTGTCAATGAAGAGGGTATTTTGGCGGCGAGTGAGGCTTTGCAACATGTCACCATCCAGCACAGCCCTTTTGAGCTTATGGCCGCACAGGCTGTGCCAGGGGATTTTATCTATTTTGACCCGCCTTACGTGCCGCTCTCTGATACGTCCTATTTTACCAGCTATGCGCAAGATGACTTTGGCTATGCGGACCAAGTGCGATTGGCAGAAACCTGCCGTCAATTAGCGGAAAAGAACATTAGTTTCATCGCCTCTAACAGCTATTGTGATGCGGTTAAAGAGCTATACCAACCGTTTGAATTTGCTGAAATAAAAGCAAGGCGCTCTATCAACGCATCTGGCAATGGGAGACAGCCTGTAAGCGAGATATTAATCTGGCATAAAGCGCAGTGATTATCGGATATTTAAGGGGAAAAATGGAGGCCCGAACCGGAATTGAACCGATGTACACGGTTTTGCAAACCGCTGCATAACCACTCTGCCATCGGGCCACCATGGCTCAAGGATTTACTGCATGGGGCAGGCACAGTCAATCAAGAAAAGTGACTTTTGCCCCAAATTTTTTGCAAATAATCATATCATCTGGTGCGTTTTTGACCATCGTGGCATTGAATCAAAATGGTGGTCGCGTTATAAGGTGGCGGGAATTTCTCTCATCTATCGCTGATGGATGATTGTTAGACAAAAAAGTAGTTGATAATTATAAGAGGCTCTTCATGGCGCAGACAAGTTTTGATATCGCGCGTAAAGCGATGATTGATAGTCAAATTAGACCAAATAAAGTCATTGATGAGAGAGTGGTTGCGGCTTTTGCGCAAACCCCGCGCGAAGAATTTGTGCCAAAATCGCTACGTGATGTTGCCTATGTCGATGAAGATCTAGCGCTAGCTGGCGGTCGTTACATGGTCGAAGCAATGGTGATGGGGCGCCTTTTGCAAGCATTGGAAATTGCGCCTTCGCATAATGTGTTGCTTATCGGTGCGGGCACGGGCTATACGGCGGCCTTGCTATCTCAGCTTTGTGCCTCTGTGATTGCGGTGGATAATCGCAATGCCGGTGTCGAAAAGACCCAAGAATTATTGGCTGGCATGGAAATTGGCAATGTCGCTGTTCTGAAAGGCAAGCTGACCGAAGGTTATGCGTCTGAGGGGCCGTATGATGCGATATTAATCGAAGGCGGCGTTGAGACAATGCCTGAGGCTTTGTTGAGCCAATTGACCGCAAATGGCAAGCTTGCCGCGATTTGGCGCCAGTCAGATACAGCGCAAGGCGAAGCTAGCCTTTGGTCTAAGGCAGGCGATGATTTTGTGCGTCGCTCATTATTCAACGCGCAAGTGCCGACATTGACTGAGTTCAAAGCAAAGCCAGCCTTTCAGTTTTAGGGCCCGTATTAATGCCCGTATTACGTCACGCATAAAATTCGTACCTTTGTACAACTACAAAAGTTGTTTGTTCGTATAAACAAGTATTAGTATATCGAGAGGGCAGAGGGCAGGGTGTCTTCTGCGCCTATCTTAGTCTCGTAACTTTAAGACTTAATTGAGGTTTTCAAATGGTAAATCGTTTTGGCATCGCCGCCGCTCTTATATTTGGGCTGTCTGTCAGCGCACAAGCTGAGACAATGCAAGAATCTCTTTTAGCGGGCATTGAAAAATCGGATAATTTGATGGCAGCGCGCCAAAGCTATGTGGCGGCGCAACAGCAAATCGGCCTTTCAAGTGCCGGTAATGATTTATCAGGTAATCTGACCGTGACAGGCGCGCAAACTGAGAGTGACTCAAAATCAAGCGCCGGTGGTTTTGCGTCGAGCCAGTCTTTTTCAACACGTGTCGCTATCACCAAACAGCTATTTGACTCAGGTGAGATTGATGCGCGTTTGGCTGTGGCTAATTATGGCATTGCCTCCTCTATGGCGTCTTATCAGGCGGCAGAGCAGGGCGCCATTCTATCTATTATTGATGCCTATTTGACGTTGCTTACCTCAAGCCAATCGCGCCAGTTGCAAGAAGAAAATGTCGCGCGCCTTGAGGCACAGACACAAGCAACCGAAGTTCGTTTGAACGCCGGCACAACAACGATTACACGCCTCGCAGAGGCCAAAGCGCGTCTTGCCCGTGCCCATTCAAACCTTATTGGTGCGCAATCGCAAGAACAGACAGCGCTTGAGACATACCAGTCTCTTACAGGCCTTGCAGGAGAGGATCTCTCATTACCGTCATTAACAGGCGATATTCCCGCAAGCTTGCAAGATGCAGAAGCAATGGCGGTGGCAAATCACCCTGATATGAAGGTCGCAAGTGCCAATGAGCGCTCAATGCGTGCCCAATTTGATGTGCTGGCACGTCAAGTTCTGCCAAAGGTGAATTTCACCCTGTCAGCCACTGATTCGCGTGCAAAAGGGCGGACGCAAGATAAGTTTGATATTAAAGGTGAGATTAAGTTAACCTCACCTCTCATCGTCACAAACGGCTCGCGCGCTAAGGGTAAAGAGACTTATGCCAAGCTAGAGCGTGCCAAATATCAATTGGCCGATACAGAGCGTAAGGTCGCCCTAAATGCCCGCTCTTCTTTGCGTGCTTTGAATGCGTCTTTGGCACAAAAAGCGGCGGTAGAAGCTGAATTGCAGGCCGCAGAATTGGTCGCTGAGGGGATTAGCGCTGAGGTTGAGTATGGTCAAAAAATCTTTCTTGATCAGTTAGATGCAGAGCAATCTGTTAGTGATGCAAAGCTTCGTCTGTTGCAAACACAACGCGAGATCATGAGTAATCATTATCGCCTATTGGCGGCTATTGGTAGCTTGAATGGGGCGGCTGTATCACTTGATGGCATGCTTGTGCCACTATCAGAGACGCCTGATGCAAAGGACGTCTTCAGGGGGTTTTTACCTTTGGCAGATTTACCTAACTAGGCTAATATCGTGAAAGGTGCGGAATGCTTGCGGGCATTCCCTCTTCTTTCTGACAGGGGGTAGCCAAAGCGATGAGCGGCGGTGGTGATAAGCAGGTTCAAGAGGCGCTACAAGCGATTAAAAAGCTTGTTGAGCAATCTGAGGATCAATTGAGCACAGCAGATGAGGTGCTAACGCTTGATAATGTCGTATGGCGTAACCCTGTCAAAGATGAAGATGAGACCATAGACGAGCTGCCAGAACAAACTGTGCCGGAACAAACTGTGCCAGCAGTTGCGGCAAATAATACGCCAACCCAAAAATCACCCGTTGATTCGGCAGATGTTGCAGATACTGAAAAATCATATCACGCGCCGCAAGCGTCTTTGTCAGTTAGTGCCAGAGATCTGGAGCAGATAGCCGCTAAGCGGGCGAAGCCTAGAGCAGAAATATCGACGCCAACCACATCACCGCTTGACCTGAATGAGCCTGTAGAGGCGCCGTCAGTGTCTTCATCACCAAGCCCTGCCGTGCCAAGCCCTGCACCGCGAACATCTGCGCCGATAATAGCCACGACGCCTGCTGTTACGCCTGCTATGGCGCCAGTTATGACGCCTGTGCCTGATGATGAGCTGATAACAGATTTGACATCACCGTTAGGGCGTAAAGGTGGCGGATTTTATAATGGCCAAAAGCCCTTATTGCAAACACAGCCGCTACCACCACAAATAGCCCCTATATCCGTTAAAGAGACTGAACAAAGCACGCCAAACCCAAAGGCCGAGCTTTCAGCCAATGAGCCAGCGAATGAGCCGGAGAATGAGCCAGAGGCGACTGGCTTTAATCCCGGTGATTTTAATGTTAGCGATTTTCAGGGGGCTGATTTCAATTTTTCTGCGGCAGAGGGGCTTATTTCTGCGGCATCTTTCGCTGAATTAGAGCAAGCGCAAACAAGGCCTATTACGCCAGAGGTTCACATTGCGACGGTTGAACCTGCGCTATCTGATCCTGTGGGCGAGGTGCAAGCGATGTACCAAGACCAAAAGCAACAAGCGTCCAACCAAGAACCACCTTCTCAAGAATATGAGGCAGACGAAGAGATGTTTGAGGCCACAAGCCACCCGAACCTTCACGTTGTTTCAGACAGCTCAGCTGTCGCGGAAGAGGAAGAAGGCTTTTCAGGGGCGGTGCGCCTTGCCTTGCGCTCAATTATCAAAGAGCAGGTGTCAACATGGCTTCAGGGCAATATGACAGGGCTGATAGAAGAAGCGCTGACATCCCCGCAAAAGCGGCCATCTTCTTCGACAAAACCTACCAGCAAAAAGCGCTAAATCTCGTCTTAATAGCCCCGCTATGATAGCGGGTTTGCATCCGACAAACAGGGTGACAAACCTGTGGCTGTGCCTTATAAACATCAACGAAGTGACTTTCCTAATTGACTAATTTATGGCGCATAGATGTTAAATAAAACCTATAATCCGCAAGAGATTGAAACCTATTGGTATGAAGCAAGTGAAGCATCAGGTGCTTTTGCTTGTGATCCTACGTCTGATAAGACGCCTTATACCATCATGATGCCGCCACCAAATGTCACTGGCTCGCTTCATATGGGACACGCGCTGACCTTTACTTTGCAGGATATTTTGATCCGTTATCACCGCATGATTGGGCGCGACGCACTCTGGCAGCCTGGTATGGACCATGCGGGTATCGCAACCCAAATGGTTGTTGAGCGTAAATTAGCGGCTGAAAACATTAGCCGCCGTGATTTAGGCCGTGACGGGTTTGTTGAAAAAGTCTGGGAATGGAAAGCAGAATCAGGGGGCATGATCGAGCATCAGCAACGTCATTTGGGCGTAACCGCTGATTGGCAGAGAAGCCGCTTTACTATGGATGATGGTCTGTCTGCCGCGGTGCGCAAGATCTTCGTAAAACTTCATAAGGATGGCCTGATTTACCGTGATAAGCGTTTGGTGAATTGGGATCCAAAATTGCTAACCGCCATTTCTGATCTTGAGGTTGAGCAAAAAGAGAGCCTCGGTAAGATGTGGCAATTGCGTTATCCTGTGACAGGCGAGGAGGGTCGCTTTATCACGGTTGCGACCACGCGCCCTGAGACAATGATGGGCGATATGGCGGTCGCGGTTCACCCCGATGATGAGCGCTATACAGACCTTGTTGGCAAAACGGTGACCTTGCCGCTTGTTGGCCGCGAAATTCCGATTATCGCCGACAGCTATTCAGATCCTGAAAAAGGCACAGGGGCTGTGAAAATTACGCCAGCGCATGATTTTAACGATTTTGAGGTTGGTAAGCGTCATAATCTGGAAATGCTGAATATTTTTGACCAGCATGCGGCCATGAATGAGAACGCGCCAGAAGCCTATCAAGGCATGGACCGTTTTGATGCGCGCAAAAAGATCATCGCTGATATGGACGCGCTTGGTCTGCTTGGTGAGATTGAAGATAACCAAATGTCTGTGCCACATGGCGATCGCTCTGGCGTGCCTGTGGAGCCTTGGTTGATGGACCAATGGTATGTTGATGCCGCACAGCTGGCTATTCCTGCGATTAAAGCCGTTGAAGAAGGCCGCACGAAATTTGTGCCTGAACGGTGGTCAAAGACCTATTTTGAATGGATGCGCAATATCCAGCCATGGTGTGTCTCACGCCAGCTTTGGTGGGGTCATCGTATCCCGGCATGGTATGGCCCTGATGGCACGCCGTTTGTTGAAATGGACGAAGCCACCGCGCAACAAGCCGCTAATGCGCATTATGGTGAGGTGGTTGCGCTTCATCAAGACGATGATGTGCTTGATACATGGTTCTCAAGTGGTCTATGGCCATTTTCGACCATTGGCTGGCCTGAGGATACGGCAGAGTTAAAGCGTTATTATCCGGGTGATGTGCTTGTCACAGGCTTTGATATCATCTTCTTCTGGGTTGCCCGCATGATGATGATGAGCATGTATATCATGGATGGTGAGGTGCCCTTTAAGGAGGTCTATATTCACGCGCTTGTGCGTGATGAGAAGGGCCAGAAGATGTCTAAATCAAAGGGTAATGTGCTTGATCCGCTTGATTTGACAAAGGATTATGGCGCGGATGCCCTGCGCTTTACGATGTGCGCGATGGCGGCCCAAGGACGCGATCTGAAGCTATCTGTGAGCCGTGTTGAGAGCTATCGTAATTTTGCGACAAAGATTTGGAATGCCTCGCGCTTCCTTGAATTTAATGAGCTTTCGGGCAAAACCTATGATGAGTTTGATTTATCATCTGTGCAATTACCGGTTAATCAGTGGATTGTCTCTGCCTTGCATGAAGCGACAGATGGTGTGGCAAAGGCGCTTGAGAATTACCGTTTCAATGAAGCCGCTGACCAGATTTATCACTTCATTTGGAACAGCTATTGTGACTGGTACCTTGAGTTTATCAAGCCGGTGTTGAAGGAATCTGATGAGACACGTGCAACAGCGGTGGCTGTTTTGCGCGCCGCTTTGAAAGTCTTGCACCCGATAATGCCGTTTATCACAGAAGAGCTGAATAAGAAGATCTTCAACTGTGATGATATGCTGATAAGCGCAAGCTGGCCAAATGTGCCATCTATCGATACGCAGACAAATATTGATTTTGTTATCGATATCATCTCTGAGATTAGAACGATGCGTGCTGAAATGAACGTCCCGCTATCGGCAAAACCTGAGCTTTTGTTGCGCAATATGAGTGCCGCACAAGCACAGGTGATTGCTGATATGGATGCATCATTGCTTCGTCTTGCGCGTGTTACAGCGATTGTGGCGCATGAGGGCGATATGCCAAAACAATCAGCACGCTCAACGGTAGCGGGTGTTGATTTGGCAATGCCTTTGGCTGATATTCTTGATTTTGACGCTGAAAGAGAGCGTTTGAATAAGGAAATTGCGGCCGCGACCTCAGAGATTGAAAAAATTAGCAAAAAGCTTGGCAATGAAAGCTTTGTTGCCAAAGCACCTGCGGCTGTTGTGGAAGAGAACAAAAGACGGCTGGATGAAGAAGAAACAAGACGTGCTGGCTTGCAAGCGGCGCTTGTTCGCATTGATGATCAGTAAAACAGTCAATAAAGAGTTTGTCCTATAAAATAAGGGCGATATGATAAGGGAAGAGGCCCCATTTGGGGGAGCGAAGGATAAAAATTATGAAAAAATTCGATAAATCAAATTTGCCGAGCCGCCATGTATCAGTTGGCGCCAAAAGCGCACCTCATCGCGCGTTCTATTATGCGATGGGTATGACTGAGGAAGAGATTGCCCAACCGCTTGTTGGTGTTGTCTCGACTTGGAATGAAGCTGCCCCTTGTAATATCGCACTTGCCCGTCAGGCACAGGCTGCAAAACGTGGTGTGCGTGAGCATGACGGCACGCCGCGCGAATTTACGACTATTACCGTCACTGACGGCATCGCGATGGGGCATGAGGGGATGAAATCATCTCTTGTAAGCCGTGAAGTGATTGCTGATTCAATTGAATTGACGGTTCGTGGTCACTGTTATGATGCGGTTGTTGGCTTGGCTGGCTGTGATAAGTCATTGCCGGGCGTTATGATGGCTATGGCGCGTTTGAATGTGCCGTCTGTCTTTATGTATGGCGGTTCAATCTTGCCGGGTCGTTTCAAAGATAAGGATGTGACCGTTCAAGATGTGTTTGAAGCTGTGGGTGCACACCAAGCTGGTAATATGTCAGATGAAGATTTGCATGAGCTTGAATGTGTGGCTTGCCCATCAGCCGGCTCATGTGGTGGCCAGTTTACGGCCAATACAATGGCATGTGTTTCTGAAGCGATTGGCCTAGCATTGCCAGGTTCAGCCGGTGCGCCAGCACCTTATGAGACACGTGATGAATATGCCTATCATTCAGGTCGCATGGTCATGGAATTGATCGAGAAGAACTTGCGCCCAAGAGATATCCTAACACGCAAAGCCTTTGAAAATGCCGCAACTGTTGTTGCTGCAACAGGTGGTTCAACAAATGCTGCTTTGCACCTGCCAGCTTTGGCGGCTGAAGTCGGGATTGATTTTGATTTGCATGATGTGGCTGAAATCTTTAAGCGCACGCCTTATATTGCTGATTTGAAGCCGGGCGGGAAGTTTGTCGCGCGTGACATGTATGAGATTGGCGGTGTGCCAGTATTGATGAAAGCGTTGCTAGCTGGTGGCTTTATGCATGGTGATTGTATCACTGTGACAGGCAAGACAATTGCTGAAAACCTAGCTGATGTTGAGTTCCCAACAGATCAGGCCGTTGTTTATCCAACAACAAACCCGCTATCACCAACAGGTGGTGTGGTTGGTCTGCGCGGTAATCTTGCACCAGAAGGCGCGATTGTGAAAGTCGCTGGCATGAAAGTGCTGGAATTCACAGGCCCTGCGCGTTGTTTTGACAGCGAAGAAGAAGCCTTCCAAGCTGTACAAGATCGCACCTATAAAGAGGGTGACGTTTTGGTTATCCGCTATGAAGGCCCGAAAGGCGGACCTGGAATGCGTGAGATGCTGGCCACAACAGCGGCGCTTTATGGCCAAGGTGTGGGTGACAAGGTCGCTCTTATCACAGATGGCCGTTTCTCAGGCGCAACAAGAGGGTTCTGCATCGGTCATGTGGGCCCTGAGGCAGCTGTTGGTGGGCCAATTGGCTTGCTGAAAGATGGTGACATGATCACAATTAACGCCAAAACAGGCGAAATTTCGGTCGATTTATCACAAGCTGAGTTGGATTTGCGCAAATCTGAATGGGAGCCGCGCGAGACTAACTATAATTCAGGCACTATCTGGAAATATGCACAGACAGTTGGCTCAGCTGAAACAGGGGCAACAACACACCCCGGCGCGAAGAAAGAAACGCACGTCTTTGCTGACCTATAGGTCAAATAAGACGCTCTCAAACATAAAAGGAAGGCTTAGGCCTTCCTTTTTTATTGCGCATTATAATTTTGTTAGTCGGTTTTGATATCACACCAAATAGGGGTATGGTCTGAGGCACGCTCTAAGCCTCTTGGCCCTTTATCTATGCCCGCATTTTCAAGCCGGTTAGCAGCCTCAGGTGACAGCAAAAGATGGTCGATGCGAATGCCATTATTCTTTTGCCACGCGCCTGCCTGATAATCCCAAAAGCTGTAATGCGCGCCTTCGGGGTGGATTGAACGAAACGCGTCCGTATAGCCCTTATGCAGTAATTTAAAGAAGCGAGACCGACTTTCAGGGTGATAAAGCGCATCACCTTGCCAAGCATTTTCATCATAACAATCAATGGCTTGTGGGATGATATTATAATCACCACCTAGCACAACAGGGCGCTCTGATTGCAAGAGTTCTTCGGCGACAATATCAAGCCTATCCATCCAGCCGAGCTTATAGTCAAATTTAGGGCCGGGGCAGGGATTGCCGTTCGGCAAATATATTGATGCGACGTGCAAATCACCAATATCAGCTCTGATAAAGCGTGCTTGCTCATCACTATCATCACCTGGCAGACCTATCTCCACATTCTCGATAGGGTGAGGTGATAAAATTGCGACCCCATTATAGGTTTTCTGGCCATGAACAGCGACGTTCCAGCCAATTTCTTTGAACGCATCATAGGGGAAGTTTTCATCTGTCATCTTTAATTCTTGGCATAAGATGATGTCCGTATGACCGGCCTTACAATAGTCGGTCACATGACCAAGACGTGCCTTCATTGAATTCACGTTCCAGCTAGCAATGCGCATGATTTAAAAGATCCCTTTGGGGTTAGACAGAAAAAGAGGTGCCGCACCCGCAAGAGGCCGTGGCATTTGGATTTTCAACCTTGAAATAAGAGCCAAGCAATTCTTCAACATAGTCAAGCTCAGCGCCTTCAAGGAACCCTAATGACATATCATCCACCAAAACGGTGATGCCATGTGCCTCAAAGGTTAAATCCTCGTCACTTGTCGAGCGGTCAAAGTCAAATTTATACTGAAACCCAGAACAGCCGCCGCCATCAACGCTGACGCGGAAATAGGGCGCACCTTCAGCTGTTTGCAAAAACGCAATACGTTCAGCCGCTGCTTTGGTAATGGTAAAATCAGTTTGGCTCACAATCATTCCTCTTGATATCACTTTATCTTTAAGTGGCTCTATCAACATAGGTCCCTTATCGTAATATGGCTGTTTTCAAGCCCTAAATCAAGGTTGCCGACAGCCTATAATGAGGATGATGACTTGCCCCCATTCGCGCACTGGTTTAGATTCGACCAATGCCCCGTCTTATAACTCCTCAGGATAACAGATATGTTTCAAGATGAAGCGTCCTTTCTTGCCCCTTTTGCGAGCCATTCTGTTGCCTCAAAAGGGCGCGCAATAACAGAGCCTGCGGGGTCTTCAACACGCTCAGACTATCAGCGCGACAGAGACAGAATTATCCATAGCGCGGCGTTTCGGCGCCTAAAACATAAGACACAAGTTTTCATCTATCATGAGGGCGATTATTTTAGAACACGCCTGACACATTCGCTTGAGGTTGCCCAGATTGCGCGCTCTTGTGCAAGGGCGCTTCATCTAAACGAAGATTTGGCAGAGGCTATCGCATTAGCGCATGATTTAGGCCATACGCCCTTTGGTCATGCAGGCGAAGATGCGCTTAATGAGGCGATGGCGCCCTATGGCGGCTTCGACCATAATGAGCAATCCTTGCGGGTTTTAACGCATTTAGAAGAACGCTATGCCGCGTTTAATGGGGTTAACCTGACATGGGAGACGATAGAGGGTATTGCCAAACATAATGGCCCGATAACAGGTGTCATTCGCCCCACAATTGCCGCTCTTGATAGTGATTTATCACTAGAATTATCATCTTTTGCCTCAGCCGAAGCGCAAATTGCCAATCTTTCCGATGATATCGCGTATCTATCTCATGATTTTGATGATGGCTTGCGGGCAGGGCTCTTGCGCCTAGAAGATATTCGTGATCTGCCTGTGGTCGGCGCTATTTTAGCCAGCCTGTTAAAACAATGGCCTGATTTAGCCCTTAGCAGGCTTAGCCATGAGTTAACGCGCCAGCTTATCTCTTATTTTGTTGAGGATATGTTGGCATCTGCAAGAGAACAGATTAACGCGCACCCCCTTCATCACCCTGATGATATCCGCCACCTTGGCAAGCCGCTTATCGCGTTTCACCCCGATAGATTGCATGAATTGCAGACATTAAAGGCCTTTTTGTTCAAACATATGTGGCGCCATTATAAGGTGAACCGCATGACGTCCAAAGCGCGGCGTGCGGTGAAAATGCTGTTTGATATCTTTATGGATGAGCCGAATTTGCTGCCACATGATTGGCAAGCAAAATTAACGGGCGAAAAGACGCAAGATGCGCGTGTAATTGGTGACTATGTGGCTAGCATGACAGACCGCTATGCGCTATTAGAGTATGAACGAATTTTTGAAATGGGCCCGATACTGTCATAATCATGAATATTTTCAACCAAACGCATAATGTAATCACACAGATAAACAAATCACTTGCCGCAGATGGGCTTATCCCAGAGGGGGGTGATTTATCAAAGATGGTTGTCGAATTGCCGCGCGATCTCTCACATGGTGATCTGTCAACGAATGTCGCTATGGTGACATCAAAGCAAGCCGCTATGAAGCCACGTGATTTAGCACAGCTTTATGCCGATAGGCTTGCGAGCGAGAGCTTTATTGACGCTGTTGAAATTGCAGGCCCTGGTTTTATCAATATTAATCTGGCAGATGGTGTCTGGCAAAATCAGCTAGTGGCTATTCAGGAAGCTGGCACTGATTATGGCAAATCTGCGATTGGGGCAGGCCAGAATGTGAATGTTGAATTTGTGTCAGCAAACCCAACAGGCCCGCTTCACGCCGCGCATGCAAGAGGCGCTATTTTTGGCGATAGCCTTGCGCATTTACTTGAATTTGCGGGCTTTGATGTCACAAGAGAATATTACATTAATGATGCCGGCACACAGGTTGATGTATTGGCACGTTCAAGCTATCTGCGCTATTTAGAAGCCTTTGGTGAGACGATTGAAATCCCGGCAGGCTTTTATCCGGGTGATTATCTGAAAGATGTCGGTCAAGCGCTTAAAGAGGCGTTTGGTGATAGCCTCAAGGCGCAATCTGAAGAGGCTTATTTGCCGGTGGTGCGTGATTTTGCGATTGAGCAGATTATGGCCGGCATCAAGGCAGATTTGGTGCGTCTTGGCGTCTCTATGGATATCTACAGCTCTGAGCGCGCCTTAACAACATCTGGCAAGGTTGATGAAGCACTAGGGCACCTGAAAGGCCAAAATCTGGTTTATCGCGGTGTGCTAGAGCCGCCAAAGGGGCAATTGCCAGATGATTGGGAAGAGCGCGAACAGCTTTTGTTCAAAGCCACAGAATTTGGCGATGATGTCGACAGACCTTTGCAAAAATCAGATGGCACATGGACCTATTTTGCCTCAGATATCGCCTATCATTATGATAAATGGCAACGCACAAATGGTGTGATGATTGATGTGTGGGGCGCTGACCATGGCGGCTATGTAAAGCGCATGAAGGCAGCGGTGCAAGCAACCTCAGGCCAAAATAACCAGCTTGATGTGAAACTCTGCCAACTTGTCAGCTTGCTTGATAATGGCCAGCCTGTGAAAATGTCTAAAAGAGCCGGTACGTTTGTCACGCTATCAGATGTGATGGATGCGGTTGGCGCAGATGTGATGCGCTTTATCATGCTAACACGTCGCAATGATCAGACGCTTGAGTTTGATTATGCCAAGGTAACAGAGAAAAGCCGTGAGAATCCGGTATTTTATGTCCAATACGCTCATGCAAGAGCGCGCTCTGTTTTCCGTCAAGACGAGGCTATTCATGAGTTTGCAGATGCGGATCTGTCATTGTTGCGCGATGACCTCGAAGTGCGCTTGATTAAACAGCTGGTGAGCTGGCCATCTCTTATCGAGGCAGCTGCCAAGATGCATGAGCCGCACCGTATTGCCTTTTATTTGATGGATTTAGCCGCGGCCTTCCATGGTCTTTGGAATGGCGGGCGCGATAATCCTGATTTGAAATTCATCCAGAATGATAAGGCAGATGTCACAAAAGCGCGTATGTACCTTGTCAATTGTGTATCAACCGTGATTAGCTCAGGTCTGAAGTTGCTATCTATTAATGCCGCAGAGGAGATGTAGAAAAATGCGTGAGGGTGACGAGGCAAAACAAGGTCTATCTCCTGCTATCATTGCAGGCATCGTTGCTTTGGTTGTGATAGCCGCGGCGCTTGGTACTTACTTAACGCAAATGGTGTCAGATAATGGCCCCGTAGATGTGGTCGTTCTAAAGTCTGATACACAAAGCTTTAAAGAAAAGCCGGTCGAGGCTGTCAAAGAAGCTGATGCGGGCACAGATTCAACCGTTTTGGACATGCTAGATGAATTAAACGCCAGCAAAGATGATGTCGAAATCATCACATTGCAACCAGATGCACCCGAAATGCCAGAGGTTAAATTAGAGGCGCCTGCCAGTGAGGCAACACAAGTTGTCGCTGAGGATACAGCTGCTAATGCGCCTAAATCTGATGATACGGACACAGATGCAGAGACTGTTGGCGTGGCTGAGAATGTTGTAGAAGAGGCAAAGCCACTACAGCGTCCTATCAAGCCTTTGGTGATTGAAAACCCTGTCGCAAATGGCCCGTCAATGATGGTTCAACTAGCCGCCTTTAGAAATCAGGAAAAGGCAGAAGAAGTCGCCGCTCTATTGACCGAAAAACATAAAGAACGCCTTGATGGGCTAACGCTTGGTATCATGAAAGCTGATACGGGCGGGTCTGGTATTTTTTGGCGCGTGACAACAGAGCCTTTGCCAACCCAAGATGCGCGCGCGCTATGTGATGCGCTCAAACGGGCAGGGCAAGATTGTATTTTCCGTAAAGTCGCATTGCAATAGGCACAAAACAGCCATGTCCGACAATGACATTACCTTTGAAGATGACACAAAACAGACAGCAGAGGCTGATGGCCAGCTAGGGCTGTTTGTTAATCTTGAAGGTTTTGAAGGGCCAATTGACTTACTACTCTCATTGGCGCGAGAGCAAAAGGTTGATTTGGCAAAGATATCTATCCTGCCATTGGCCGAGCAATATCTGCTTTATATTTCAACCGCAAGAGAGTTAAACCTTGAGGTTGCCGCTGATTATTTGGTGATGGCGGCGTGGCTTGCCTATTTGAAATCACGTCTGCTTTTGCCTGAGATTGAGGCAGAGGGAGATGAAGAAGTCATAGATATGACAGATGCCTTGCGCTATCAGCTTTTGCGCTTGGAAGCGATGCAGACTGCCGCCAAAAGACTTGCTAGCCTGCCACGTTTAGGCCGCGCGCGTTTTGCCAGAGGCATGCCTGAATATTTCTCAAAGACGGAACGCCCTCTATGGACGGCGACCTTATATGATTTGCTCGCGGTCTATGGCGAAATGCGGTCTGAAGATGAGGCGCAGACACTGACGATTGCCGCCACAAGGCTCTATTCAGTGCAAGAAGCCTCTGGCAGGTTGCGCCATTTGTTAAAGACAGCCCCCGGTTGGACCGTCTTAGAACAGTTTTTGCCACCGAACCTGAAGCAACCGCTTGATAGGCGGTCTGCTGTGGCGTCTCATTTTGTGGCGTCATTGGAGTTGGCAAAAGAGGGGGTTGTGAATTTGCGTCAACAATCTCACTATGGCCCACTTTATTTGCGCATGAAGGAGCTTTCATAGGGATGGACCAAGAACAAACGGCATTCAGCGAAGCCTTGTTGCATAAATCAAAAGTCATAGAGGCGGTTATTTTTGCCAGCCCGGTGCCTGTAAAGGCGCGTGATTTGATTATCTATTTGGCTGATGAAGCTGAATTAGCGCCTGTGATATCTATCATTGAGGAACGTTACGGCGCTTTTTCAGGCGTTGAATTAGTGCGCCGTGATGATGCTTTTGCCTTTCGCACGCGCCCTGAGATAGCTGAGGCCCTGTCAATTGAAAAGCAGGTTGAACGACCGCTATCACGCGCGGCGATGGAAGTGTTGGCCATTATCGCCTATCACCAGCCTGTCACGCGCGCAGAAATTGAGGAAATCAGAGGCATTAGCCTATCTAAGGGCACGATGGATATTTTGCTTGAGATTGGGTGGATCAAACCAAAGGGGCGCAGACGCACGCCGGGCCGGCCTTTGACTTGGGGCACAGCGCCAGCCTTCCTTGACCATTTCGGCCTTGAGGCGCTTGATGCCTTGCCGGGGATGGAAGAGTTGAAATCATCTGGCCTGCTTCGCAAGGGGATTGTGCTTGGTGGTATCGGTGAGGGCGCAGATGAGCTATCATCTGAGGGAGATGATGAGGCCATCGGGTCTGATGAAGATTTGCTGGAAATCGCGTTTGATGAAACTGAATTTGCAGAAGAGTGATAATGAAGCAATTATCGTTTGAAAATATCAGCCATAAATATAGCGAAATGCCATCTGTGCGGGATGTGTCTTTTGCGATGAATAACGGTGAAGTGATTTCCCTGCTTGGCCCAAGCGGTTGCGGCAAATCGACGTTATTGCGTCTTGCGGCAGGACTAGAAAAACCGCAAAAAGGTCAAATAATTCAGGATGATGAGGTTATATCTTCATCTAATTATGCGCTTGAGCCAAATAAGCGCGGTGTTGGTTTGGTCTTCCAAAATTATGCACTTTTCCCACATTTAACTGTTTTGGAAAATGTCTGCTATGGCCTAACGGGCAAGAAAGCGGAGATCATTGCTGAGGCGAAGGCCGTCATGGCTGATTTTGGTATCACGCAATTTGCCGATAATTACCCCAATGAGCTGTCGGGCGGCCAGCAACAACGTGTTGCCCTTGCAAGAGCGGTTTGCCCCGCGCCAGCGCTTGTTCTGCTTGATGAGCCTTTCTCAGGTCTTGATACAAGGCTAAGAGAGCGCATTCGTGATAGGTTGCTGCATGTGTTAAGAGAGAAAAATATCGCCGCCATCATGGTCACGCATGATGCGGAAGAGGCGATGTTTATGTCTGATAGGATCGTCGTGCTAGAACAGGGGAGCGTTGCGCAAATAGGCACCCCGCTTGAGGTTTACCGCAGTCCGCAATCATCTTTTGTGGCGACATTCTTTGGCGAGGCCAATCAATTCTCAGCAATCGTGCAGGACGGGATGATTAATACCGTGCTTGGCACAATAAAGGCGCCCGCTTTTGATGAGGGGGCAGAGGTTGAGGTGGTTATTCGTAATGAGAATTTGACCGTCTATGATGCGCCGCAAGCGCACGCGTCTCCTACGCCTTTCAAAATTATGGAAACGCATATGCTGGGAAGCAACACACTTGTGCATTTGTCCGATAAGGATGATGACACAGGGTATCATTTACATGCGAAAATTCCCGGGCTGAATTTCTTTGAAGTTGGCGCGACTGTGTACTTATCAGCGTCTGTGAACGATATTTATTTATTTGAAGCGCGATAAATCAGACTGTTTTTAGCGCATTTCATGGCTTTGTTATTGCCCCTTTAAAATCCGCACCTTATAGTGATTTTGGATTATTATTCTTTTTGAAAGAAACGAGGTTGAACATGTCTCCTAGCATTTGGCAAATTCTAATAGTATTGGCTGTTGTTCTTATTTTATTCGCACGTCCCGGTAAGATTTCTGGTTTGATGGGTGATTTTGGTAAGGGTCTTCGCAGCTTTAAAGATGGCGTAAAAGGTGATGAAGAAGACGATGCAGAAGAGGCCGCTGTAGCCGCACCAGCACCAAAGAAAAAAGCCGCCAAGAAGGCTGCCAAGAAGGCAGCACCAAAGAAGAAAGCGGCTAAGAAGGCGGCCAAAAAAGCCGCTAAGAAGTCTGCTAAGAAAAAGGCTGCTAAAAAGTCTTAAAATCATCCCATGACTAAAAATAGAGATACTATGTGCATCTCTATTTTTATTTCTAGGGCCATTCGTCTTCAAAGGGTTGAAACATGTTCGATTTGGGCTGGCAGGAATTTTTGATGGTCGCCGTTGTCCTGATGCTTGTCGTTGGGCCAAAAGATATGCCACGCATTTTGCGCTCATTCTCACAAGGGATGCGCAAGGCCAAGAGTATGGCGCGTGAGTTTACCTCTTCTTTGGAAGATGTGGCACGGCAAGATGAATTCAAAGAAATGAAAGAAATGCTGGTTGATGCCAAAGAAGGCAATTTCGACGAAATGGCCAATATCATTGGCGGTGATTTGAAAGAAGTCGCCGGGGATGTTAAGTCATCTGCCAATCTTGACGATGTGCGTGATGATATCAAGACAATAGCAGAGCCGGCAAAGGGCGCACCAAAGAAGCCAGCGAAGAAGGCCGCACCAAAGAAAAAAGCGGCTAAGAAAACGGCCGCTAAAAAATCAACCGCTTCAAAGAAGTCTGCGAAATAACGCATTTCAACCACTTAAATTATAGAGAAACACATAATGGCTGAAATTCAGGAAAATGAGACGGTCGGCAATCAAGAAGGTGAGATGGGCATCATTGAGCATCTGACCGAATTGCGTAATCGCATTGGTATTGTGTTTGCTTGTTTCATTGCGATGTTCATCATCTCCATTGTAAGGCCCTTTGGTGCTGGCACGCAAAGCATCGCTGATATTGTCTATGTATTTTTGCAAGCCCCCTTGGCGGATGTGTTGCTTGAACGCGGCGGCCGGATGATTTTTACCGGCCTTCATGAAGGCTTTTTCACCCAAATCAAAGTGGCGTTCTTCACCAGTCTTTGCATCACCTTTCCGTTGCTGTTAGCGCAGATTTGGAAATTTGTGGCACCGGCATTATATCAAAATGAAAAGGGCGCTTTTCTGCCGTTTTTGGTGGCGACACCTGTCCTGTTCATCATGGGCGCGATGATGGTTTATTATCTTGTTATCCCGCTTGCATGGCAGTTCTTTATCTCGTTTGAGACGATTGGCGGCACAGGCGCTTTGCCGATTGAGGTTGAGCCGCGCATTAGTGAATATCTATCATTGGTGATGCGATTAATGTTTGCGTTTGGGCTGTCATTTGAATTGCCGGTGATTTTGCTATTGCTTGTCAAAGCAGGGCTGGCAACACCAGATGGCCTCGCTTCAAAGCGCAAATTTGCCATTCTGTTTGCGTTTGTTGCGGCCGCCATTCTAACGCCGCCAGATGTTATTTCCCAAGTCCTATTAGCCGTGCCGGTTATCGTGCTTTATGAGCTGTCGATCATTGCGGCGCGGATGATGGTCAAGCCAGAGGCTGACTAGCCTGATATAAAGCCGCGCTATCCCATCACTTGTTTTGTTAGGCCAAAATGATTTGGCTGTTCTATAATAGTCATTAGTTTAAGTAGTCTCCCCAGAGGGCATAAATATGCATGATATTCGTTTTATTCGCGATTTCCCTGACGCCTTTGATGAAGCGTTAAAAAGACGTGGCCTTGCGCCGCTTGCAGAAGAGATTTCTTCGATTGATGCCAAGAGGCGTGCCTTGCAAACGGACTTGCAGAGCATGCAGTCGCGTCGCAATGAAGCCTCAAAGCAAATTGGTATGTTGAAATCAAAGGGCGAAGATGCCTCGTCTATGATTGCCGAGGTTGCCGATATCAAAGCAAAAGCCCCAGAGATGGAAGCACAAGAAGCACAATTGGCTGAGGCATTAAATAACCATCTTATGGGTTTGCCAAATATCTTGGATGCATCTGTGCCGCAAGGTGATGATGAAGATGATAACGAGCTTGTTCGCACGGTTGGCGATAAGCCAAGCTATGATTTTACCCCGCAAGATCACGTATCGCTTGGCGAAGGGCTGGGGCAAATGGATTTTGCCAAAGCGGCAAAATTATCAGGTGCACGCTTTGTTGTCCTAAAAGGCCAAATGGCGCGTCTTGAACGTGCCTTGGCGGCGTTGATGCTTGATACACATACGCAAGAATTTGGTTATGCTGAAATGCTACCGCCGGCGATTGTGAATAGTGCGACTATGACAGGCACAGGCCAATTGCCGAAATTTGCCGATGATCTCTATCGTGTTGAGGAAGATAAATGGCTTATCCCAACAGCCGAAGTGCCACTGACAAACCTTTTGGCTGACAGCATCACAGATGCGGCTGATTTGCCTGTGCGCATGACAGCCTATACGCCGTGCTTTAGAGCCGAAGCAGGGTCAGCCGGCCGTGATACAAGAGGCATGATCCGCCAACACCAATTCTCAAAAGTTGAGATGGTCTCTGTAGTTGCCGCAGAAGAATCAGCCAATGAGCTTGAGCGGATGACAAATTGTGCAGAAGCGATTTTGCAAAAATTAGGCCTTCATTACCGTGTGATGAAGCTATGTTCAGGTGATACAGGCTTTTCTGCCCAACAAACCTATGACATTGAGGTGTGGTTGCCGGGCCAAGATGAAGGTCGTGGCCAATATCGTGAAATCTCTTCTTGCTCAAATTGTGGGCCGTTCCAAGCACGCCGCATGAAAGCCCGTATGAGACGCGAAGCAGGCGGTGACACTGAATTCTTGCACACATTGAACGGGTCAGGTCTTGCCATTGGGCGCACGATGATTGCTGTGCTTGAAAATGGACAACAAGAAGATGGCACAATCCTGCTTCCAGAAGCCTTGCATGGCTATATGGGGACAGACAAGCTCGTGCCGTTTAACAGCTAGCATTTGCCATTTTTGGTAAATGACATAACAAAAAGGGCAACATTTGCGTATATTGATTACAAATGATGATGGCATTGATGCTTATGGCTTGTCGCTATTGGCGGATTTAGCACGTCCTTTTGCGAATGATATTACCATCATTGCCCCGTCCGATAACCGTTCTGGCACAGGCAGGTCTTTGAGCTTAAAGCGTGATATTCACCTAACGGATATAGGTGAGGGGCGGTTTACTTGTTCTGGGACGCCGGCTGATTGTGTGATGCTCGGTTTGAATGTGATTATGAGAGATAATTTGCCTGATTTGATTTTATCAGGCGTCAATCACGGCATGAACGCGGCGGATGATATCGGCTATTCAGGCACGATAGGCGCGGCTTTTGAAGGGGCTATTAACAACATCCCATCAATTGCCCTTAGCCAAGATGGCGGTGATTTGGAATCAGATTTTGCCCCCACAAAAGAAGCTGGTGAAATGGTCATGCGCTATATCATGGAAAATTTGCCAGCCCCGCGCACAGTCTTGAATGTGAATTTTCCCAAGCTATCAACAGGCCGCATAAAGGGCATCATGCCGACCACGACAGATGAGCATAAGATAGGTGATATCATTCACAATACCGAGACACCGCATCATTACCGTATCGGCCCAATGCGCATAAAAGAGGCGGCACGTGAAGGCTCTGACAGGCATGCGTTGCAAAATGGCTATGTCAGCGTGACGCCGTTGACCATGGTGCAAACAGATAAGGCACAGCTGGCAAATTACCCGCTATTTGATGCGGATACTGGCCCGCAATGAGTATGCCATCACCGATAGATAATGATCTGATTGCCGCTAAGGCTCAATTGATTATGAAATTGCGCGCCAAGGCGATTATGTCACCGAACATCCTAGCCGCGATTGAGCGTGTGCCGCGTGAAGAATTCTTGCCACGTGCCTTGCGCGCGCATGCC
>OBNQ01000003.1_pt1 | contig 91908 bp, 83 predicted proteins | sample 1494201 | NCBI WGS metagenome assembly OBNQ01 (sample SAMEA3275557, study PRJEB22092) | marine metagenome | biome: ENVO 01000043; feature: ENVO 00000569; material: ENVO 00002150 | collected 2014-06-21T11:00:00+00 | depth 2 m
ATCTGAGAAGGTGGCGACCGGCTTTTATTGTGATGGCAAAGTGTCTTGTGTTGTTGGCACCCATACGCATATTCCAACAGCTGATCACCGTGTTTTGCCGCAAGGCACGGCCTTTCAGACTGATGCTGGCATGTGCGGTGATTATATTTCGGTCATTGGGATGGACCCTGATATCGCGATTAGCCGCTTTACTGGACGCAAATCAGGCCGTCTATCTGTTGCCACGGGCGAGCCAACGCTCTCAGGGCTCTTGGTTGAGACAGATGAGGCAACAGGTCTTGCGCTATCAGCTATGCCGTATCGTTCTGGCGGGGTTCTAGCGGCGACATAGCTGAAATTACTTGCCCCTTATTTGCGCTCTTTGCTATGAGTAGAGGAGCATTTTTCAACGCATTCATAAAACTCGGATTAAAAAAATGGCAGGCCATAGTAAATTCAAAAATATTCAACATCGCAAAGGCGCCCAAGATAAAAAGCGCGCTAAGGTGTTCTCGCGTCTTGGTAAAGAGTTGGCTGTCGCTGTTAGAGGGGGGCCTGATCCTGAATCAAACCCGCGTTTGCGCACCGCGCTTGCCGCGTGCCGTGCGGCGAATATGCCAAAAGATAATATTGAGCGCGTTATCAAAAAAGTCGAAGGTGGCGATGATGTGCAATATGAAGAGATTCGCTATGAGGGCTATGGCCCGGGCGGTACCGCGCTGATTGTTGAGACAATGACAGATAACCGCAACCGTACAGCCTCTGAGGTGCGTGCGGCCTTTAGCAAATATAATGGCTCATTGGGCGAGACAGGCTCTGTTAGCTTTATGTTTGATAAGGTTGGCGAGATCTTGTTCGAAGCAGATGTCACAGACGCAGATAGCATGTTCGAAGCGGCGCTTGAAGCAGGGGCTGAGAATGTTGAATCTGATGGGGATGGTCACACAATCATTTGCGCGATTGAAGATTTCAACAGCGTGCGTGACGCGCTTGAGGCGTCTTTTGGCCCGCCATCGGAGGCCTCTATTACATGGAAGCCGCAAAATCTGGTTGAGGTCACAGTTGACCATGCTAAAGGGCTTTTGAAATTGATGGAAGTATTGGACGATAATGATGATGTGCAGGCATTATCATCGAATTTCGATATTTCAGACGAGGTGCTAGCCGCTCTTGAAAGCTAGGCATCTTGCGCTTTGCTATGGCTTCTAGTGGGCTGTGGGGTAGAGCGCACTTAAGACAGTAAGAAAGGGCGCTTATGCGAATGCTCGGCATTGATCCTGGCCTGACTTGTACGGGCTGGGGGATTATTGAAAAGCATGGCAATGCGCTCCTTCATCTTGGCCATGGCCAAATCAGGACAAATACCGATGAAGATGACCATCAAAGATTGCAGATGATCTTTGATGGGATCCTCGCTGTGTGCCAAGAATATGGGCCGATGGCGGCGTCGATTGAATCTGTGTTTGTGTCGAAAAATGCGAAATCAGCGCTAAAGCTTGGTATGGCAAGAGGGGCGGCGATGGCGGCTTGCTCATCACATGGTCTGCCTTTGCGAGAGATTGCCCCGAGGCTGGCGAAAAAGGCGGTGACGGGTACCGGGACGGCTGATAAAAAGCAAATGCAGGCGATGGTCGCGCATCTTTTGGGGATTGTGCCAAAGGGCGCAGATGCGGCAGACGCGCTTGGGCTTGCGATTGCGGGTATTCATGACGCGGCAAATGGCTTGCTGGTTGATAATAATGGTCGCATGCCAGCCAGATCAGGGGTAGGTTTAGCAGGGGCGGCCTCACAGGGTAAATCAATTGGGGGGCGCGGCCTATCTGCGGCGATTGCCGCCGCGCTTGCCAAGGAACAAAAAAAAGGTCTGTAGAGTGTTATGATTGCCCATCTTTCTGGAACATTAGCGCAAAAAACAATGACCCATGCGGTGATTGATGTAGGCGGCGTTGGCTATCTGGTCACCGCGACCTCGCGCTCATTAGATGCGATAGGCGATGTTGGCGGCTCTGTTAAATTGCTGACAGAGATGATTGTGCGCGAAGATTCCATGACCTTATTCGGCTTTAGTGCCGCGCATGAAAAAGACACATTCCTGCTTTTGCAGACCGTCCAAGGTGTCGGCGCAAAGGCGGCGATTGCTATTTTATCCGCGCTTTCGCCTGCTGAGGTGGAAGAAGCGATTATGGCAGGCGATAAGGCGATGATCACAAGGGCTGATGGCATTGGCCCGAAAATCGCCACCAGAATTGTCAATGAATTGGCCGAAAAATTGGGCAAGCTACGTTCTTTATCTGTGGCGCCTGTTGGGGCCGGGGCAGGGATAGGCGCAGGGGCAGGTGCAGGTGCGGCAAGTGGCGGCAATGATGAGGCTATGGCAGGTCAAGCGGCGATGAATGATGCGCTGTCTGCCTTGGTAAATCTCGGCTATGCCAGAGCAGAGGCATGGGCGGTTTTGCGTGATTTGGTGGCAAGCGATGCGGGCGCAAATAGCGCTTCGCTTATCGGTGCCGCGCTAAAAGAGCTTGGCAATAAGGAGCGTCGCTAGATGAGTGATGATAGCCGCTTATCCTCTGGGCACGAGATAGAGCCAGCAGAAGGTCATGATCATGCTTTGCGCCCGAAAAAGCTGGATGATTTTATTGGCCAAGGGATTGGCCGCCAGAATCTTGAGATGTTTATCAAAGCCGCTAGAGGGCGCACAGAGGCAATGGATCATACCCTGCTTCATGGCCCGCCCGGCTTGGGTAAAACGACGATGGCACAAATTGTCTCTGGCGAGCTTGGCGTCGGCTTTCGTGCAACCTCTGGGCCTGTGATCGCGCGTGCCGGTGATTTGGCCAGCTTGCTGACGAATTTGGCGCCCAATGATGTGCTGTTTATTGACGAGATTCATCGCCTTAATCCTGCGGTTGAAGAAGTGCTTTATCCAGCGATGGAAGATTTCCAGCTTGATTTGATGATTGGCGAAGGGCCGTCTGCGCGCTCAGTGCGCATTGATTTGCCGCCTTTCACGCTGGTCGGCGCGACCACAAGAGCGGGTCTTTTGACAACGCCTTTGCGTGATCGCTTTGGTATCCAGATGCGGATGCAATTCTATACGCCAGAAGAATTATCGGTGATTTTGCAAGCCCAAGCGGTGAAGCTGAATTTGGCGATGGCAGAAGATGGCGCGCTTGAAATTGCGCGGCGCGCAAGAGGCACACCGCGTATTGCCGGCCGGCTGTTGCGGCGCGTGCGTGATATTGCCTCTGTCGAAGGGGCAGGGATGATTACCGCCGCGGTCGCAGATAAGGCGTTGCTCCGCTTGGATGTGGATGCGAGCGGCCTTGATCAGATGGATAGGCGCTATCTCTCTGCGCTTGTCGATAATTATGGCGGGGGCCCTGTGGGGGTCGAGACGCTGGCGGCGGTTTTGGCAGAACAACGTGATATGCTTGAAGAGGTGATAGAGCCCTATTTGATGCAGACAGGCCTGTTGATGCGCACCCCGCGAGGCAGGTGCTTATCGCGGATGGGCTGGGATTATTTGGGCCTGACACCACCGCCAACGGCCTCTGTTCAGCTTGATTTGCTCTCGCATGATGATGGCGATCACGTTGATGAGGAAGCCTAGTGATGGCGCAGATGGCTGATTTATTTGGCGGGCTTGTCCCTGATAATGCGCGCGCGGTGCTTGATGGCTGGATGGATGGGGCGGTGCATCATTATCCGTTGCTGGTGCAGTTTGAAGACACTGATGCGGGCGGTATCGTCTATCATGCAAATTATCTGAGCTTTGCTGAGCGCGGCCGGTCTGGCTGGTTGCGGCTAATCGGTGTCTCGCAAGGTGATAATCTCTATGATAAGAAAAGGGGCTTTGTTGTGCGCCGTGCATCGCTTGAATATCTGCGCCCTGCGAAATTGGGTGATGAGGTGATTATCGAGACGCGCCTGAAAGACTTAGGCAAAGCGCGGCTGATTGCACAGCAGACAATTAAAGCTGCTATCGCTGATGAAAAAGATAAAAACGGTCATATTTTTGCCAATGTTGAGGTAGAGATTGTGATGGTAAATGAAAAAGGTCGCCCGGTAAGGTTTGATGCCGATCTGATCGCTGCGATGACAAATGAATAAGATAATAGCCTAACAGGTTGTTTTGGCGCGTTGCTAGAGAGCGCAAAAACATGAGTGAAATAGGGGATATAAGATGGCTGAGATTGATTTGACAGTAACCCAAACAGCGCATGATTTAACCATTATGGGTCTGTTCTGGGCAGCCGATCCGTTGGTCAAATTTGTGATGTTACTATTGGTCGGTGCCTCGATTTGGTGCTGGGCTATCATCTTTGAAAAAGTCATCGGATTGCGCCGCGAAGCACGCCGCACACAGCGCTTTGAAGATGAGTTTTGGTCTGGGGGATCGCTGGATAATCTCTATGATACCACAGGCGCAAACCCTGATAATGCGCAAGCGCGTGTGTTTGTTGCCGCGATGCGTGAATGGCGCAGAGCCTCTGCTAAGGGCCTGACTGCGACAGGGCGCGCAGACTTAAAAGCCTCGCTTGTTGACCGTATTGACCGTTCGATGAATTTCACCATCACAAGAGAGATGGATAAGATGGAGACAGGCATGAATTTCCTTGCCTCTATCGGGTCTGTCTCGCCGTTTGTGGGGCTGTTTGGCACGGTTTGGGGGATTATGAATGCCTTCCAATCTATCGCTGAGTCAAAGAATACGTCCTTGGCGGTTGTTGCCCCTGGTATTGCGGAGGCGTTGTTTGCGACCGCGCTTGGTCTTGCGGCGGCGATTCCGGCGGTGGCGGCCTATAATAAATTTTCAGGCGATCTGCAAAGACGCGCCGCGCAATTAGAGACATTCTCATCAGAATTTTCAACCTTGCTCGCCCGTCAGCTAGATGAGGGAGGCCAGTAAAATGGGGGCCTCGTTAAACCGCCCAACTGGCAGAGGCGGGCGTTCACGCCATCGCCCAATGGGTGAAATCAATGTCACGCCCTTTGTTGATGTGATGCTGGTGCTTTTGATTGTCTTTATGGTAACTGCCCCGTTATTGACGGTTGGTATTCCGGTTGATTTGCCGAAGACAAAGGCAGGTCAAATCTCTGCCAATGCCGCGCCTTTGGTGGTCTCTATTCAGGCAGATGGCCAGATTTATTTGCAAGAAAATGTGATTGAGGCAGAGACGCTTATCCCGCGTCTATCAGCTGTCTCTGAGGCTAATCCTGATGTGCGTATTTTTGTGCGCGGTGACCGCTCTGTCTCTTATGGCGAGGTGGTTGAATTGATGGGACGCATTCAAAGCGCCGGGTTTGAACGTGTCGCCCTTGTGGCGCAATTGCCTGAAGAAGGATAGGCGATTTTATGAATCGTTTCGCGCTGATATCAGTTGGATTTCACGCTCTGGTTGTCACTGTGATGACAGTCAGCTGGCCGTCTTTTGACTCAAAAGAATTGAGCGAAGAACAGCTTGTGATCATTGATATGGTTGATATTGCCGAGGTGACAAACATCGCCGCCGCCTCTGAAGGGGCGCCGCAAGATGAGGTCGACCAAGATAAAGCGCGCCCGAAACCACCACCACCACCACCACCGCCGCCGCCGCCAGCACCTGTGCCAGAGCCAGTGGTTGAAGAGCCGCAGGCTGAACCAGAGCCGGCGCCAAAACCAGTGGATGCGACAGCTGAAATTCTGCCGACAAAAAAAGCGCCAGAGGTGGCAAAGCCAATCGCGCGCCCAAAACCGCGGCCAACACCGCCTAAGAAACCGAAACCAGCGCCAAAAGCTGAGCCGAAGCCTAAGCCTAAGCCTAAGCCGAAACCGAAACCTAAGCCTGATTTGAGCCGGGTGAATGAGCTTGCCCAGCAATCACAGCAAGATAAAAAGCGCGAAGAGGCGGCCAATGGTGTTTTGCAAAATCTAGCGAAGATTCAAAAAACCAAAGAGGCAGAAAAAAAGCAGGCGCAAAAAGTTAAAAAACAAGACGCGCAACAAAAAGTTGCCACAAATGTGTCTAATGTTATCTCTGGGGTGCAACAAAAGACAGATGCCAAGCCAAGCATTGAGCCGATTGGTATCTCAGAGCTTGACCGTGTGCGCATGCATATTGCCAGTAAGTGGAATCCGCCACCTGCGGCGGCCGGGGCTGATAAGTTGAAGGTTGATATCTATGTGCGCCTTGAGCCTGATGGCTCTGTCACAGAGGCAAGCATTGTGGATACCAAACGCTATGATGCGAATAAGACCTATCGTGCGGCGGCCAATGCGGCTTTGCGCGCGGTGCTAGATGCCTCGCCCTTGCCATTGCCGCGTGAAAAATACGACCAGTGGCGCGAATTTATATTTGGATTTGATCCACGCTTTATCTCTCGTTGATGGGGCGTCATAGTGACAAAGTAAGAAAATGCCCTAATTATGAGGGGCATGATAAGAACCGGTAGCAAAAAAGGAACGCAGTTGTGATAGGGCACAGAATGATACGACATAGTCTGATTATGATGATGGCTTGGATGGGGTTAGCTCTATCTATGTTGCTATCTGTATTCTTGCCGGCGCATGCGCAAACATTGCGCCTTGATATCACAAGCGGGCAAGTTGCCCCGATACCAATTGCGATTGCCGATTTTACTGGGCCTGATGGTGTGCCAACAAATGTGGGTCGACAAATTGCCCAGATTATCTCTGATGATCTAATCAGCTCTGGCCAGTTTAAGTCTGTTGATAGCGCGGCCTTTATCACGCCGCCTGATTCGCCTGATATCCGCCCTGACTTCAATGATTGGGTGCCGCTTGGTGTACAAGGTTTGCTGGTCGGCTCTGCCTATATTGATGATGGCGGTGCGTTGCAGATTGAATTTGTCCTATGGGATGTGGTGGCACAGCGCGATATTACCTCAGGCGAAGGGTCTACAGATGAAAATGGCCTGCGCCGCCTGTCGCACCAAATTGCTGATTTCGTTTATGAGGAATTCACCGGCGATAGCGCTTATTTCGACACGCAAATTGTCTATGTCTCTGAATCAGGCCCCGCTGACAGGCGCATTAAGCGCCTCGCCATTATGGATCAAGATGGTCATAATCATCGCTTTTTGACCTCTGGCAATGATTTGGTGCTAACGCCTCGTTTCTCGCCGCAAGCGCATGAAATTGCCTATGTGAATTATTTTAATGACGAGCCGAATGTCTATTTGCTTGATGTCGCCTTGGGGCGCACAGAACGTGTAGGCTCGTTCCCCGGCATGACATTTGCGCCGCGCTTTAGCCCTGATGGTGATGCGTTGATTATGTCTTTGGCAGAAGATGGCGCGACTGATATTTTTGCGCTCGATCTTAAGACACAACAGCTCTCGCAATTAACGCGCTCACCGTCGATTGATACCTCACCATCCTACAGCCCTGATGGCAGTCAAATCGTCTTTAATTCAGACCGTGGCGGCTCGCAACAGCTCTATGTGATGAGTGAAAATGGCAGAGGCGTGCAACGTATCAGCTATGGCGAGGGGCGGTATGCGACGCCTGTTTGGTCGCCGCGTGGTGATATTATTGCCTTTACCAAAATTGTCCGCGGGGAATTCTTTATCGGTGTCATGAATAAGGATGGCTCAGGGGAACGCTTGCTTGCACGCGGCTATTTGGTGGAGGGGCCGACATGGGCACCAAACGGGCGTGTGTTGATGTATTTCAAGCAAGAACCGCGTGAGGCAGATGGCTCAGGCGGTGAGGTGGCATTGTACCGTGTTGATATTACTGGCTTTAATGAGAGCCGTATCATCACACCCGCTGATGCAAGTGACCCTGCTTGGTCACCCTTATTGCGTTAATCTGGCCCAAAGAGGGAAGTCGTCAGATTCTTGGCTTTCCGAATACTAGAAAAGCTTGCGATGATGCCGGTTAAATGTTAATGACAATCAGTTTATCGATTTTTTCATTAGGTGGTAAAAGCCTTGTGACGCAGGAAAAGCTACGATTTCGTAGGTTTATTGTATAAAATTTGAATGGAAATGCACACTTGTTCAGGCCAATAAGGTTTGTTCATCTTCTTAGGAGCTTATAATGATCAAACCATTATTTACGCTATTCGCCGCTACATTTTTGCTAGCTGCTTGTGAGACAGCCTCATCAATTACTGAAGAAGCCGCTGGCTCTGCCGCTGGTTCAACAACTGAATCATCAACATCATCAACAGCTTCATCATCATCAGCTGCCTCTTCTACTGCTTCATCAGCCGCATCAAACGCTGATAATTCAGCATTGGAAGCTGCCCGCGCTGATATGATGTCAATCGGCGATACCGTTCTGTTCGGTTACGATTCATCACAGCTATCAGCTGACGCGATGGCAACATTGGATGCACAAGCGGCATTGTTGAACGCAAAGCCGTCATTCCGCGTGAAGGTCGAAGGACACGCTGATGAGCGCGGCACAAGAGAATATAACTTGGCACTAGGCGAGCGTCGTGCTTCTGCGACACGCGACTATTTGGTTGCTAAGGGCGTCGATGGCTCACGCATCCGCATCGTATCATACGGTAAAGAGCGTCCAGCTGTTGTTGGTTCAAACGAAGACGCATGGGCGAAAAATCGTCGTTCTGTGACAGTTCTGAACTAAGTGCTCGTCATTTAAATTGACTATCAAAAGGCCTTGCTTGATGCAGGGCCTTTTTTTTGCCCTATTATGGGTATAGATCTGGCTCTTTGCTTGTTATAATAAGGGCAAGTGATGCTTCTGTTGGTTTTTTAGGATGATGCAATGATGCGTGTTTTGATGACAAAAATGGCCCAGCCGCAAAGAACAAAGTCTGTTTGGCTGATGATTGGTTTGGTTGCGAGCGCGCTTATGATGCCTGCCGCCCCGGCTTTGGCACAATCAACTGAGTCCAATTCAGCGCTGATGGCGCGCCAGCAAATGCGCCTGAACACCATCGAAGATAATCTGAAGACTGTGCGCGGCACGCTGGAAACAGAGTTTCGTGCGATTCGCTTGCGCGTTGAAGAGCTGGTTGAAAATGCCGCAGAAGATAATCGCGCGCAATCAGCCGCCATCAAAGGCCTCAAAGCGCAGATGAGTGAGCTTGGTGATACGCTTGATATTTTCAATCAGCGCCTGCGCCGATCGATTGAATTATCATCAGATGTTGAGTTTCGTGTCTTGCGCCTTGAAAAGCGTATGCAGACCTTATTGTCACTTGGCAGTGATGATTTAACAAACGCCATATTGCAAGATGATCTAACCGCCGGCGGCACAGCCCCTGCGGTCTCTATGAGCCGTGATAATGATACGGGCGGCGCGACATGGACGGTTGAAAAAGACCCGTCACTAACGGCCGAGCTTGCAAAATCACAGACAGACAATCAAAGCGTGGCCCTAGATGGTTCAGCAGATGAGTTAGCGGCTGATCTGGCAAATGATAATGCCTCAGAAGATGGCGATAATGCGACGCAAATTGCGGCAAATACAGATGCGACAGCCGCTAGCACGGCCCTAGATAATGGCACGCAAGATGCGGTTACGCAAGAATCGGGTGTTCAGGAAGCTGGCATAAATACAGATGAAGCGGCGCGCGAAGAGGTGGCCGCTATTGAAGAGGCCGCACCTGAAGAGGTCATCGAAGAAGCGGTTGTTGTTAGCGTCTTGCCAGAGGGCACAGCTGAAGAGCAATATCGCTTTGCCTTTGGCCGCATGTTGCAAAATGACCTAGAGACAGCCGAGGCAGGTTTCATAGAATTCCGCGCGGCGCACGCTGAGAATGAACGGTCAGCCGATGCGCTTTATTGGCTTGGCCGGGTGCAATTCATCCAAGGTGATTTTGGCCAGTCAGCGATGTCTTTCACCGAGTTTAATTCAGAATTTCCAAATGATTCGCGCCTGCCAGAAGCGATTTTGATGATCGCCGAATCTGTGTTGAATTTCGCCACCCCAGAACAAGCTTGTCAGATTTTTGTCGATTTGCCGCAAATGCTTGACCAGCCAAGTGCGTCTTTTGTGAAACGCCTTGGTGAGTTGAAGGTAGCCGCCTCTTGTGAGGGCTAGCGCACAGACCATAATTGACGATGCTATTGAGGCGCTTATCGGGCGCTTTGTGGGCTTGCCAGATACCAAAAACTGGCTAGTGGCCCTGTCTGGCGGAGCTGATTCAACGGCTCTGCTTCATATTTTGATGGCCGCTAGCAAGCGCTATGATGCACAGCTTTGTGCGCTTATCGTCAATCATAATTTGCGCCCCGAAGCCGCAGAAGAAGCAGAAGATGTCGCACGCCTTGCCCGCTCTTATGGCATTGAGGCAAAGATTCTGCGTGTGACCGCCCCCCCGCCAATGGCCGCCCGCCAAGAATGGGCACGCCAGCAAAGATACCAGCTCCTATGTTCTTATGCGCGCCGTCATGGCGGCATCTTATGGCTTGCCCATCATCTAGATGATCAGTGCGAGACAATTGCTATGCGCCTTGCCCATGATAGCGGCTTGCAAGGGCTAGCGGCGATGAAGGCGCATTCTTATCTCGAATTTGTGCCGATTTTGCGCCCGCTCCTTGAGGTGCCTAAGGCAGATTTGGTCGCTTATTGTGAGGCGCATAATCTGTCTTTTGTGCAAGATCCCTCTAATGAGAATGCCCAGTTTGAGCGGGTGAGATGGCGGCGCTTGCTTGTACAAGATAGAGCGCTTGGGGGAAATCTTGCCAAGCTTGGCAGGCTGTCAAAGGCGATGAATGAGGGGCTAGAGCGTGCGCTTGCGGCATTTTGGCGCAAATATGTGCGGAAAGATTTATCAGGTCATGCGCTGCTATGTGATGCGGCGGCGTTTGCTGACCTGCCAGAACAGGGCAAAATCATCGTGATGCGCAAGATGCTGCGGCGTGTGGGGGCTGGTGGTTATCCTGCGTCAATCGCCAGTGTAAAGCGCTTATTACAGCCTATCGCAGATGGCAGAGATGCAACCCTAGCCGCCTGTCATATTCGATGTGAGGCGCCGGAAATAGCCATTTTACCAGAGGCAGGGCGCGACCATGAGCCGCTTTATCTGGGGGCAGGGGCTGAGAGGCTTTATCGTGGCCGCTTGCTTGTGCGTACGCCAAAAGAGCTGGCAGATGGGCAGGTGATTTTGCGCCCGATGCATCAGAGCCTGTTGGCCATGCTTGCCCCGGATGACCCTTACCGTGTCTTTCTTGGCTGTCTGCGTCCTGAGATAAGAATGATATTTCCTTTTGTGCATACCCTTGACGATAGGCCTATCACTCCCCACATTACCAACATGGTGCAAAAGGGCTATTTTAGTCAGTTGGATTGGCCAACTGCGCAAGTTGCCATCTACTCGTCTAGTGGGATAGCAAGGGATGCTGTCGGATAGGCGAAAATGGGTGGAAGCTTACTTTTGTATCAGGTAAATTAAGACTCTTACGAATTTACAACGTATCAAGAGTCATAACAATTAGAGGAAAAGGGTTCCCTTCGTGAACAATCTCGGCCGAAACATATTTATTTGGGTGATCATTGGTATCGCTTTGATGTCATTGTTTAACCTGTTTCAAAACCCCGCTAGCACGAGCGCATCTCGCAATGTCGCCTACACGGATTTTGTTGGCTCTGTTCAATCTGGACAGGTGAGAGATGTTATCATCGAAGGCGCAAATATCACCGCGCGCACAAAAGATAATCAGCAGATTTCATCTTATGTGCCAGAAGGCGCGGATATTGTGGGTATCCTGACTGATAATGATGTGCGCATCGAAGCGCGCCCTGATGAGAGCAACTCACCGGGCTTTTTCTCATTATTGCTCTCTTGGTTCCCGATGCTGTTATTTATTGGTGTGTGGATTTTCTTCATGCGCCAAATGCAAGGCGGCGGAAAAGGCGGGGCGATGGGCTTTGGCAAATCGCGCGCTAAATTGCTTACCGAAGCGCATGGCCGCGTGACATTTGATGATGTGGCAGGCATTGATGAAGCTAAGACTGAGCTTGAAGAAGTGGTCGAATTCCTAAAGGACCCGGGAAAGTTCCAACGCCTTGGCGGCAAAATCCCAAAAGGTGTGTTGCTGGTGGGCCCTCCTGGTACAGGTAAAACTTTGTTGGCGAAATCTGTCGCTGGTGAAGCGAATGTGCCTTTCTTCTCTATCTCAGGCTCTGACTTTGTTGAGATGTTTGTCGGTGTCGGTGCCAGCCGTGTCCGTGATATGTTTGAACAGGGCAAGAAGAGCGCCCCTTGTATTATCTTTATTGATGAGATTGACGCTGTTGGCCGTCATCGTGGTGCCGGCCTTGGTGGTGGTAATGATGAGCGCGAACAGACCCTAAACCAGATGCTGGTTGAGATGGATGGTTTTGAGGCAAATGAAGGTGTTATCCTTGTTGCCGCAACCAACCGCCCTGATGTGCTTGACCCTGCCTTGTTGCGCCCTGGTCGTTTTGACCGTCAGGTCGTGGTGCCTAACCCTGATTTGCTTGGTCGTGAGCGTATCTTGAAAGTGCATATGCGCAAGACGCCTTTGTCTAATGATGTTGAGCCGCGCACAATCGCTAGAGGCACGCCCGGTTTCTCAGGTGCTGATTTGGCAAACCTTGTGAATGAGGCAGCTTTGCTTGCCGCGCGCAAGGGCCGCAGAACAGTCTCTATGGCAGAATTTGAAGAAGCCAAAGATAAGGTGATGATGGGCTCTGAGCGTCGCTCTATGGTGATGACAGATGATGAAAAGCGCCTAACAGCCTATCATGAGGCAGGCCATGCGGTGGTCGCTCTTCATCTGCCAGCCTCAGACCCTATTCATAAAGCAACGATTATCCCACGTGGCCGCGCGCTTGGTATGGTGATGCGTCTGCCTGAGGGGGATCGTGTCTCATTGGCTTATGATAAAATTCTGGCTGATTTGCGTGTGGCTTGTGGTGGTCGTATTGCTGAGGATTTGATCTTTGGCGCTGATAAAATCACAACAGGCGCGTCATCTGATATCCGTATGGCAACCGATATGGCACGTCGTATGGTCACAGAATGGGGCATGTCAGACAAGCTAGGCTTCTTGGCCTATGCCGGTGATGAGCAGGAAGTCTTCCTTGGTCGTTCCGTGACACAGTCAAAGACAGTCTCTGAAGGCACAGCCGATTTGATTGATTTAGAGGTACGCCGCATTGTCGATGAAGCCTATACAGATGCTGAAAATCTGTTGAAGAAGCATAATGACCAGTTGGAAAATCTCGCCCAAGGTTTGCTTGAATATGAGACTTTGAACGGGGAAGAAATTAAGATCATCGTTGATGGTGGCACGCTTTCACGCAATGACGCCTCTGATGATGAGCATAATAACCCAACCGAGCCACGTGCGAAGAAGCCGCGCTCTGGTCTGCCATCTGGTGGCCGTCGTTCAGCGAAACCGGCCGGTGAGCCAGCAGGTCCTGACGGGGCGTAAATGGCGCTACATTATACAAATAACATGCCGACGCCGCCTGATGGGCGGCGTCTGTATATCAGGCCTGTGAATCTGGTCGCGCGTGATAGTGCGATTTGCCAAAGCGCGGCGACGGGTGCCTATCATGCGCTGGCGGGTGGCTGGATGGCATTTCGCGCCGTTGATGTCATCATGCGTGGTAATGTGCCAGATGAGATCCATGTCAAACGCTGTGCGGTTGATGAGTGGCTGGCAGAGGCGCCTGATAAAGACCATGCGGCACAGATGCTCCAAGCCCTCACATCTCCGCGCCCTGATTTTGCGGGCCTGTCAATGGCAGAGCCGCACGTGATGGGGATTGTCAATGCGACCCCTGACAGCTTTTCAGATGGCGGCGTTAATTTTGCCGCAGAAGATGGTATCAAAAACGCGCTTAAGATGGTCGAAGAAGGTGCCAGCATTTTGGATGTGGGGGGCGAATCAACACGCCCCGGCGCTGAGGCTGTGGCGCGTGATGAGGAAATCAGGCGCATTACCCCGATTATTGAGGCGCTAAGCAAGGCAGGCCATGTCGTCTCTGCTGATACGCGCCATACATCTGTGATGGCAGCGGCGGCAGATGCAGGCGCGCCGATTATCAATGATGTGGGCGGCTTTCGTGATGCGGGCGCAGAAGCGCTTATTGGGACACTATCGGGTGGCGATGAGGGCGGTTATGCGATTGCGATGCATATGCAAGGCACGCCTGAGACCATGCAGAAAAACCCGCATTATGATTTTGCGCCCTTGGATGTCTATGATTGGCTAGCGGCGCGTATTGAGGCGCTTCGTGATGCTGGCACGCCGCTGTCACATATCGCGATTGATCCGGGATTTGGGTTTGGCAAGACGCCGTTGCATAATCTTGAGATCATCAATTGGACAGCGTTATTTCACGGGCTTGGTGTGCCTATACTTATCGGGGTGTCGCGCAAATCATCAATAGCCAAATTATCCAAAGATGAGCCAGCAGATGAGCGCCTTGGCGGCTCTTTGGCCTTGGCTTTGCGGTCTATTGAATGCGGCGCGCAAATCATCCGCACCCATGATGTCGCCCAAACAGCCCAAGCGATGACCCTGCAACAAAAAACCTTAGCGGCTGGCTAGTCACTTCTGTGTCTTATAGCGGTGATAGACTTCCCCCCTCGCATTGCTTATAGTGCGAGACATTAGGCTTTTCCTTGCAAATAAGTGAGTGTGCATCATGGCAGGCATTTTCGGGACTGATGGCGTCAGAGCGCGGATTAATACAGGGCTCATGCGGGCTGAATCTGTGGTGCGCTTGGCACTTGCGGCGGGGCGGTGGTTTGTGGATCACGGCCAAGATGATGACGGCCCAAATCAAGACGGCCCAAATCAAGATAAAAAGCCGCCATTGGTGGTGATCGGCAAGGATACACGTCTATCAGGCTATATGCTTGAATCAGCGCTTGTAGCAGGCTTTTCTTCGATTGGGATGGAATGCAAATTGCTAGGGCCTATTCCGACGGCGACAGTCTCTGTGATGACGCAGAAACTAGGCGCGCATTTGGGGGTGATGGTCTCTGCAAGTCATAATCCGCATCATGATAATGGTATCAAATTATTCGGCCCTGATGGCAAAAAGCTGGCAGATGAGATCGAGATTGAGATAAGCCAATTGATGCAAGGCTCTATCGCGCTGGCAGAGGCTGAGAATATGGGGCGCGTGCGCCGTATCCTTGATACCGCTGATATCTATTGTGATTACGCCTGTGAGACCATGCCTGATAAGCAGATTTTCAAAGGGCTGAAAGTGGTCGTGGATTGCGCCAATGGTGCCGCCTATATGACCGCGCCAAAAACGCTTCGGGCATTGGGCGCAGAGGTTATCGCGCTTTATGATGAGCCTGATGGGCTGAATATTAATCATGGGTGCGGTGCGGTGCATCCTGAAAAAATGGCAGAGGCTGTGGTGCTGCATGGGGCAGATGTGGGTATCGCGCTTGATGGTGATGCGGACAGGCTGATTCTGGCGGATGAGACAGGCTGTATCCATGATGGTGACAAGGTGCTGGCCGTGATTGCCACCGCCATGCAAGAGGCAGGCACATTGCGCCCGCCTGTGGTTGGCACGCTGATGTCGAATTTAGGGCTTGAGCGCTATCTTGATAGCCGCGGCATTGCCTTTGCACGCGCGCAAGTTGGTGACCGCTATATTCTCAAAATGCTAGATGGCAGTGATGCTAGCCAAGGTGAGGGTGGTAATCTTGGCGGTGAGGGCTCTGGGCATATTTTGATGCCAGATCTTATCCCCTCAGGTGATGGTCTGATGGCCGCGTTGCAAGTACTCAAAGCAAGTGTGACAAATCAAAAGCCACTCTCTTACGTGCTTGGAATTTATGAATCTGTGCCGCAAAGGCTGGTGAATTTGCCGAATGTTGATAAGGCGATTATCGATGATAAACAGATTGTCAGCCTATGCCAAAAGCTGACAGAGGCGTTTGCCGGTGAGGGGCGGATTTTGCTGCGCCCATCTGGCACAGAGCCGTTGGTGCGTGTGATGGTCGAAGCCACAGATAGCGCCAAATTAGATGCTGTGATGGATGAGCTTACCAGTGCTTTGATGGCTGTGAATGCGCGTCTTCAAGAGGCGGCATCTGAGGGGTAATAGGCGGTGCCTATTTTTGCGGCAGGCAGAGGCGCCTTAAAATCAGCCTGTTGACATCTGGATAAGAAACACTAATTTCATCGGTGGGTCGCTGTCCCCCAACGGACAGTCACATTACTGATGAGGTCTATTATGCCCTTTCCGCTTCCTGCGCAAAAGCCGCAGTCCGCTCACTTTTCTTCGGGTCCTACCAAGAAATGTCCCGGCTGGAACCTCTCACGACTTGACCAAACACATCTTGGCAGATCACATCGTGCCAAGGGTCCTAAAGCTTCTTTAACATCTGCAATTGACCGCATGGCCCAGCTGTTGGCACTGCCTGACGATTATCGTCTTGGTATCGTACCAGCCTCTGATACGGGTGCTGTGGAAATGGTCATGTGGTCATTATTTGGCCAGCGCGGTGTTGATATTCTTGCTTGGGAATCATTTGGTAAGACGTGGGTGAATGATGCCACCGCTCAATTACAACTAGATGATTTACGCTTGTTCGAAGCTGATTGGGGGGCGCTGCCTGCCCTTGATGAGGTTGATTTCGACCGTGATGTTCTGTTCACCTATAATGGCACCACCTCTGGTGTGCGCTTGCCAAATTGTGATTTTATCCCATCTGACCGCAAGGGGCTGACAATCGCTGATGCAACCTCGGCTTGTTTTGCGATGGATATGGATTGGAACAAGATTGATATCGCGACCTTTAGCTGGCAGAAATCGCTTGGCGGTGAGGGTGCGCATGGCGTGCTTGTGCTATCGCCGCGTGCGGTTGAACGCCTTGAGGGGGCCCCTGCACCACGCGCGCTGCCAAAGATTTTCCAGCTTACCAAAAAGGGCAAATTAATCGAAGGCATCTTCCGCGGTGATACGATTAACACCCCGTCAATGTTGGCTGTGGCTGATCTGCATCAGGCACTTGATTGGGCCGAAGAGATTGGCGGCTTGTCTGCCTTGATGGCGCGCTCTGATGAGAGCCTTGCACATGTCAAACAATGGGTGGCACAGACACCTTGGGTTGATTTCCTTGCGCAAGATGAAGCGACGATTTCAAACACCTCTATTTGTTTGCAAATTGCTGACCCGGCTATCACATCGCTTGGCCAGTCTGAGAAATCAGATTTTGCCAAACAGATGGTCACCTTGCTGGGTGATGAGACTGTTGCCTTTGATATTGGCGCCTATCGCACAGCCCCTGCTGGCTTGCGCATTTGGGCAGGGCCAACGGTTGAGCCGTCAGATATCGCCTTGCTATTGCCATGGCTAGATTGGGCTTTCGCCAGCGTTAAAGAAGATTTTTTGAATAAGAAAGGGGCATAAAATGCCTAAAGTATTAATTAGTGATAAATTAGCACCTGAAGCGGTTGATATCTTCAAAGATAGAGGCGTAGAGGTTGATTTCCGCCCCGGCCTATCAGCCGAAGAATTGCTTGAGATCATTGGCGATTATGATGGCCTAGCCATTCGTTCAGCCACCAAGGTAACGCCTGAGGTTCTAGCCAAAGCGACCAAATTGCGCGCGGTTGGCAGAGCGGGTATTGGCGTTGATAATGTCGATGTGCCGGCCGCCACAAAGGCAGGTGTTGTTGTGATGAATACGCCGTTTGGTAATTCTGTGACAACAGCTGAGCATGCGATTACAATGATGCTGTCTTTGACACGTCAAATTCCGCAAGCCCATATGTCGACGATTGCGGGCAAATGGGAAAAGTCAAAATTCCTCGGCACAGAGATTAGTGGCAAGCGTTTGGGCTTGATTGGCTGTGGTAATATTGGCGCGATTGTCGCCGATAGAGCGCAGGGCCTAAAGATGCGTGTGATGGGGTTTGACCCGTTCTTGACACCAGAGCGTGCGAAACAGCTTGGCATTGAAAAGGTTGAGCTTGATGAGCTATTGGCGAAGGCTGATTTCATCACGCTTCACACGCCTTTGACTGATTCAACGAGAAATATTATCTCAGCGGATGCCTTGCAGAAAACCAAAAAAGGCGTGCGTATCATCAACTGTGCCAGAGGCGGCTTGATTGATGAGGTCGCTCTTTGTGCGGCGCTTCATTCAGGTCATGTCGCAGGCGCGGCCTTGGATGTGTTCGCAGAAGAGCCGGCAAGAGAGAATGTGTTGTTCGAAGCGCCTAATCTGATTGCGACACCTCATTTGGGTGCCAGCACGCTTGAAGCACAGGAAAAAGTGGCTTTACAGGTGGCAGAACAGCTATCTGATTATTTGGTCGATGGCGCGGTTACAAACGCCCTGAATATGGCCTCTGTGACAGCCGAAGAAGCCCCGATTCTGCAACCTTATATGACACTTGGTCGTTTGCTTGGCTCATTCCTTGGCCAGATTGATACACCTGATATCCAATCTGTTCAGCTGGAATTTGATGGCAAGGCGGCTAATTTGAACGAAGGGCCTGTGCTTGCGTCAACGCTTGCGGGTCTGCTTGGGCCAAAGATGGATTCGGTCAATATGGTTAATGCGGCGGCGGTTGCCTCGTCAAACGGGGTGAATGTTGCGACTGTGCGTCATGACAGACGCTGTGATTATGAAAGCTTGCTTCGTGTGACCGTTGGCTTTGAAGGCGGGTCTCGCACCATTGCGGGCACGCTGGTCGGTGGTAACATGCCGCGCTTGGTCGAGGTACAAGATATCCCTGTTGAGGCTGATTTCCCTGAAAATATGCTCTATGTGCGCAATTATGACAAACCTGGTTTTGTCGGCGCGATTGGCAATGTTTTCGGTGATTTGGGTCTGAATATTGCGACCTTCCATTTGGGCCGAAAAGAAGAGAGCGGCGAGGCGATTGCCTTGGTCGAAATTGACGGCACAATCAGTGATGATGCGGTACGCAGTGTCGCGGCACTTGAGCAAATTGTGCGTGTTGATAGGCTGTCATTCACCTCATAAGACGCCTTGCTAACATGTGGTAAATGGCATCTGCTTTTGGATGACACAGACAAGCTGACTTGTCTGTGTTGTGACTTGCTGTTTTTAGTGAAATTTGCTAGAAATTGCCGAGTTTGAAAAAAGCAGGTGCCATTTCGTTTTTTACGTCTGTTGGCCAGCTTTATGAATTTGCTTTTATGCGCCCCGCAATGGCGCTTGTCACCTAAGGTCAACGCCTGTTATGTCAGCAGATAAAACAACAAAGTCTCAACCGCCCTCAGCCTTGCTGCCACAAGGTCTGCAAGATGTGCTTTATCCGCAAGCTGAACATGACGCCAAAGCCTCAGAGATCATCATGGATTGTCTGGCGTCTTTTGGCTATAACCGCGTCCAACCGCCGCTTGTCGAATTTGAAGATAGCTTGCTTGGCGACAGGCTTGGTGCGGCGCTTTCCGATAAAACATTCCGCCTGCTAGATCCGCTATCGCATAAGATGATGGCTTTGCGTGCTGATATGACGGCACAGATTGCCCGCATTTCAGGCTCACGTCTTGCGCATATGGCGCGTCCTTTGCGCCTGTCTTATTGCGGGGCTGTGATGCGTGTTGTGCCAGATGTTTTGAACCCTGAACGCCAAATGGTGCAAGCTGGGGCTGAATTAATCGGTGCATCAGATGCGCTTGCCTCGGCTGAGATGGTGTCTCTTGGTGTGCGTGCGTTGAATTTGGCTGGCATATCTGGCCTGACAGTTGATATTGGCATTCCGCATTTATTTGATGTGATTGTGGGTGATTGCGATGCGACTATGCGCGATGCGCTAGCTGAGGCTTTGCGCTTGCGTGATAGTGATATGTTGCAGTCTATCGGCCATGATAGCGCGCCTCTTTTGGCTGATTTGCTTGCCGCCTCTGGTCAAAGCCGTGAGGCCATCGCTGATTTATTGCCGCGCCTATCAGATGAGGCGGGGGCCTTGGTGCGCACTGTCTTGCATGCAGCAGAGGTGGTGCAGGGGATTTGGCCTGATTTGCCGATAACGCTTGATTTGCTTGATAGGCGTGATGGCGATTATCACAAAGGGCTTAATTTTGCGATTTTCAGCAAAGGCCTGCAAGGTGAGATTGCCCGCGGTGGTGCTTATCAGACAGGCTATGGCGAAGAGGCAACAGGTCTTTCGATTTATATGGAACGCGTTTTGCGCGCCTTGCCAGCCACACCAAAACAGCCTGTGATTTATGTCGCGGCAAAAGCAGGTCTTGCCACAGCGATGGCGCTTGTTGAACGCGGGCGTTTCGTGGTGATGGGCAGTGAGGCGGCAGAGCCACAAATAGAAGCTAAAAAATTAGGTTGTGAATTTATCGTGCTAGAGGCAGATGCGATGCCGATAGCGGTAACAGAGTAATATTTCTGATTTAAACGTAGGATTATCAAAGATGACAAATGTAGCTGTGATTGGCTCTCAATGGGGTGATGAAGGCAAGGGCAAGATTGTTGATTGGCTCTCTGAGCGTGCTGATCTAGTCGTGCGCTTTCAAGGCGGGCATAATGCGGGCCATACGCTTGTTATTGGCGGTGTAGAATATAAATTATCACTTTTGCCATCTGGCATTGTGCGCCCCGGCAAGATATCTGTGATTGGTAATGGTGTTGTGGTTGACCCCACGGCCCTATTGAGCGAGATGGAAACCTTGCGCGGTCAAGGCGCAAGCATTTCGCCTGAGACATTTGTTGTATCTGAATCAGTGACATTAATCTTGCCAATTCACCAGATGGTTGACCATGCAAGAGAAGCCATTAGAGGCGCTGATAAGATTGGCACAACAGGCAGAGGCATTGGCCCTGCTTATGAAGATAAGGTCGCACGTCGCGCGGTGCGCTTGGCTGATTTGGCCGATAGTGAAGCGTTGATGGTAAAGCTTCAGGCCCTGACAGATTTCCATAATATCTTCCTAAAGGCCGCTGGCGTTGAAGAGGCAAATGCCGCTGATATGCATAAAGCGCTTATGGCGATGGCAGATGAATTGCTGAGCTATGCAGGGCGCAGCTGGCAGGTGCTAGGCGAGGCCAAGGCGGCTGGTAAGCGTATGTTATTTGAAGGTGCGCAGGGTATTATGCTTGATATTGATCATGGCACTTACCCGTTCGTGACCTCTTCAAACACAGTCGCAGGTCAAGCGGCAACAGGCTCTGGCACAGGCCCGACATCTGTTGGCTTTGTGCTAGGCATTACCAAAGCCTACACAACAAGAGTAGGCTCTGGCCCGTTCCCAACCGAAGATTTCGGCGCTGATGGCGATCGTATGGGCGAGCGTGGCCGCGAATTTGGCACAGTCACAGGCCGCAAGCGTCGTTGTGGCTGGTTCGATGCGGTGATGGTGCGCCAAGCAGGCATGACAGCAGGTATCACAGGCATGGCCCTGACCAAGCTTGATGTGCTTGATGGGTTTGAGACATTGAAGATTTGCGTTGGCTATGATTTGCATGGCAAGCGCCTTGATTATTTCCCAGCAGATAGCGCGGCACAAGCGGCCGTGACACCGATTTATGAAGAAATGCCGGGCTGGTCAGAGACGACTTATGGCGCGCGCTCATGGGCTGAATTGCCAGCAAATGCGGTCAAATATATCCGCCGCTTAGAAGAGCTGACAGGAATTCCGGTGGCCTTGCTATCAACAAGCCCTGAACGTGATGATACGATTTTGGTACGTGACCCGTTTGGTGATGCCTAACAGGCCGTAAGACCAGAAAAAAGATTATCCTTCATAAGGCAGAAGATTTTGTTCTTCTGCCTTTTTTCTGACCCCATCGGCGAGCTTTTCAAATGCCCGCACTTCGATTTGGCGCACACGCTCACGGCTGACGCCAAATTCGCCTGCAAGCTCTTCAAGCGTCAAAGGTGGCTCGGCCAATCTGCGTGCTTGGATGATGCGTTGTTCACGCTCATTCAAGGCGGCCATTGCCTCAACCATCAGGGCTTTTCTTGCATCAAATTCTTCTGCCTCAGCAAAGATGGTCTCTTGGTCAGGCGTGCTATCTTCAAGCCAATCCTGCCATTCGGTCATTTGCTCGCCATCACCTTTGATTGTGGCGTTCAGCGAGTGGTCATGACCTGCCATGCGCTGGTCCATTGAAATCACCTCAGCCTCAGACACATCAAGTGTCTCTGCGATGGTGGTGATTTGGTCTGGTTTCAGATGGCCTTGTTCAACATCTTGGATTTTATTCTTCAGGCGGCGCAGATTAAAGAACAGCTTCTTTTGCGCAGAGGTCGTGCCAATTTTGACCAATGACCAAGAGCGCAGAATATATTCTTGGATGGCGGCCTTAATCCACCACATCGCATAGGTCGCAAGACGAAAGCCCTTTTCAGGCTCGAACTTTTTGACGGCATGCATCATGCCAAGATTACCCTCAGAGATAAGGTCAGCAACAGGCAGGCCATAGCCGCGATAGCCCATCGCAATCTTGGCAACAAGGCGCAGATGGCTTGTCACAAGCTTATGCGCGGCTTCAACATCACCGCGCTCTTTCCACGCGGTCGCAAGCCCATATTCCTCATCTGCCGCAAGCATTGGGAATTGACGAATTTGATCAAGATACCGCGATAAATTGCCGTCGGGGCTAATCGCGGGGAGTAATGCATTTTTTGCCATAATCTCTCACCCTTATTCTGATGACCCTGTAAAACTATATGGGAATTATGGCGATAATTTGCAAGAGGGCGCTATTTAATGCCGGCGGCACGTTTGGCGATGCCTGTCTCAATTTGCTCTATAAGCCCTTGCATATCTGCGGGCAGAGGGCTGTCAAAGCCAAGCTCTTCTTTGGTGATCGGATGCACAAAGCCAAGATGGGCGGCATGAAGGGCTTGCCGTTCAAAGCCGCGTAATCCTGCAAGGACATCACGTGATGCTTGGTCAGGCATTTGCGCAGAGCGAAGCGGGTGGCCATAGACATTGTCACCAATAATCCCATAGCCCATCTCTGAGAGATGGACACGGATTTGGTGCGTGCGGCCTGTCTCAAGCGTGCATTCTAGCATTGCTGAGAAAGGCGGCAAATCGCGTAAGGTCTCATAATGGGTGATGGCTTCTTTGCCTTTTTCCATCACGGCCATTTTCTTGCGATCATGGCGTGAGCGGCCAATCGGCGCATCAATTGTGCCAACACGCATCGCCGGCAGACCCCAGACAATCGCATGATAGCGGCGGGTTAAATTATGCTTGGCGAAAAGCTTTGATAATTTATGATGCGCTTTTTCGGTCTTAGCGGCCATCATCACGCCTGATGTGTCCTTATCAAGGCGGTGGACAATGCCGGGGCGGGCAACGCCGCCAATGCCAGACAGGCTGTCACCGCAATGATGCAAAAGCGCGTTTACAAGCGTGCCATTATAAGAGCCCGGCGCAGGGTGAACGACCATGCCCGCGGGCTTTTCCAACACGATTAAATGCTCATCTTCAAAATAGATATCAAGCGGGATATTCTCAGGCAGAGGCGTGGCATCCTCAATCGGCGGCATGGTTAGCTCATATTGCGCCTCTGATTTGACGCTTGCGGATGGATCCGTTACCTTCGCGCCATTACATGTTAATTGGCCATCTTGAATAAGGGCCTTGATACGTGTCCTAGATAACTCAATCTCGCTGGTATTTGCCAGAAAGCGATCAAGGCGCGTGCCACCATCGTCTGGTGTCGCGATAATAATAAGAGGGTCTAATTGTTCCATGGTTTCAGACAATAGAGATAAATCACCAGAATTAGAAGATCAAAAGAGCCAGAATGGTGAAGTGCCAGACCTAGCGGATGCGCAGGCAGATGGCCCCTTTAGCCCGAAACAAATGCGCGCCTTAAAACTAGCGACTAGCATTATGGGCATTATGATCATTATTTGCGTCATTTTGCTTGGCATTGGCCTGTCGCGCCAATCGGAAAAGCTGGCCAGTAAAGGGCCGGCGCCTGTGATTAAATTGTCGAAGGATACCGTGATTCACGCCCTTGCCGCAGATGGGCAGGATGGCATTTGGATCTATAGCCAAACAGGCGATGAAGAAGGCATTTATTATTATAAATCATCTGGCGCTGAAGGCCGTCAATTTGTGATTGAGCGCCAATAGCGCGTCTATATCATCGCGATAAGCGCGAGCACAAAGGCCTCGATAGATAATTGGGCAAGCCCTTCAATATCATAGCCAAAAGTCGTTGGCAGAATATAAAAGCGGATGATAAGCACCAAAAACCCAACATAAAGCGGGCGCACGCGATTAATGATATAATGATGCGTGATAATCGAGGCGAGCCCAATGACAGGGTTTGTTATCCGCCTGATAAGCCCCATGCCCCGAAGCCGGCTATCTTCGGGCAAGAAAATGCCCAAGATAAAGCGCGCGATGAGAAGCCATTGCAAAACCCCAAGGGCCGCGTCAAATAAAATGGCAAATAAGGCTTCATCTAACATCTGATAAACTCATCTTTGTGCTAGCCCCCATCTTATCGATGGCTGCTTTTGTGGCGAATTAGGCATATTTTTTAGCCCTAACCATAGCAAATCGCGCGTGCAAGGCTAGTTATTTTGTCAAAAATCGCCTATCTCTAGGGCAGGTTTATTTTATGTGATTATCCCATCACATGTATTTTGCGCCACAACAGCGCGAGAAAAAGGAGTGAGTGTCATGGTTAGCTCTCAATATGTCTATTCAATGTATAAGCTTGGCAAGGCTTACCCCGGCGGTAAGGAAGTGCTTCGTGATATTAGCCTGTCATTTTTGCCGGGCGCAAAGATTGGTGTGCTTGGCCTGAACGGCGCTGGTAAATCCACATTGCTTAAGATTATGGCTGGCATTGAGACAGATTTTTCGGGCGAGGCACAAGCCGCTGATGGCCTGAATGTCGGCTATCTGGCACAGGAGCCTGAGCTTGATGCGTCTATGGATGTGCAAGGCAATGTGATGTCAGGCATGGGCGAGGCCAAAGTGCTGGTTGACCGCTTTAATGAGGTATCTGCGCGCTTTGCCGAAGAGCTGACAGATGATGAGATGAATGAGGTCATCGCTGAGCAAGCTGAGTTGCAGGAAAAGATTGATGCGATGGATGCATGGGATCTAGAGCGTAAGGCTGAGATCGCGATGGATGCGTTGCGCGTACCAGACGGCAGTGCGGATGTGACAAAATTATCAGGTGGTGAGCGCCGACGTGTCGCGCTATGCCGCCTGCTTTTATCAGCGCCTGATATGCTATTGCTTGATGAGCCGACAAACCATTTGGACGCCGAATCAGTCGCATGGCTACAACGCTTCTTGCATGATTTCCCGGGCACAGTGGTAACCATCACGCACGATCGCTATTTCCTTGATGAGGTGGCAGGCTGGATCCTTGAGCTTGATAGAGGCGCTGGCATTCCTTATGAGGGCAATTATTCAGGCTGGCTTGAGCAAAAGCAAAAGCGTCTTGAACAAGAAGGCCGCGCGGAAGATGCGCGTGTAAAGTCATTATCGCGTGAATTGGATTGGGTGCGTTCTGCGCCAAAGGCTCGTCAGGCAAAATCAAAAGCGCGTATTACCGCTTATGAAAAATTGCTAGAAGAAGGCCAACAGGCAAAGGTCGAGACCGCCAAGATTGTTATCCCAGCAGGCCCGCGTTTGGGGGATAAGGTGCTGGAAGCTGATAATCTGGTCAAAGGCTTTGGTGAGCGTCTGCTGATTGATGATGCAACTTTCCGCCTGCCACCGGGTGGCATTGTTGGTGTGGTTGGCCCGAACGGCGCTGGTAAGACAACATTGTTCCGCATGCTAACCGGCAATGAAGCCCCTGATTCAGGTGCGTTGAGTGTTGGTGATACGGTGAAGCTTGGCTATGTTGACCAGTCTCGTGACGCGCTTGATGATGATAAGACGGTCTGGGAAGTGATCTCAGATGGGTTGGATGAATTGGAATTGGGCAAGCGCACAGTGCCATCACGCGCCTATGTCTCGAACTTTAATTTCAAAGGCGCTGACCAGCAAAAGAAGGTTGGCCAGCTTTCTGGTGGTGAGCGTAACCGTGTCCATCTGGCACGTATGCTGAAAAGCGGTGCGAACTTGCTATTGCTCGATGAGCCGACGAATGATTTGGATGTCGATACATTGCGCGCGCTTGAAGAAGCCTTGCTAGAGTTTGCTGGCTGTGCGGTTGTGATCTCGCACGATAGATGGTTCCTTGATAGAATCGCGACACATATTATGGCCTTTGAAGGTGATAGCCATGTGGAATGGTTTGAGGGCAATTATGAAGCCTATGAGGCCGATAAAAAGCGTCGTCTTGGCGCCGATGCTGAACGTCCAACAAGAATTAAATATAAGCCTATCTCTCGCTAGACAGGCGCCACATAATATAAAAAAAGCGCGCGCACCCAAAGAGGCCTCGCGCTTTTTTTATACCGTTATCTTAGTGGGTCTATAGATCCTTGGCGGTCTTTTCCAATATCTCAATCAGGGCAGAGAATTTACCGCCATTTTTGCGAATAATGGCCGTATTTTCTTGCTGCTGCGTGATCAGCATCGAGATATTTTCAATCTCAACATCAATGATAAGAGGCGCGCCATCTGTCGGTGTGCTGACGCGCCAGCTGACAATCGCATCTGCCTGACTGCCTGTTGGGTCTTGCATAACACCTGTGACAAGCGCCAGTTTTTTGCCCTTAGAGACGGCATCTGTGACGGTGTAATTCAAGCCCTTTAGCTGGTCAAATTGACGTGCCGCAAGACCTGTCAGCACTTTGCGGAAAAGCCTTGTATAGGCCGCACGCTCATCGTCGCTTGCCTTTTTCCAATAGCGGCCAGCCGAAAAACGCGTGATGCCGTTAAAGTCAAAATAATCATTAATCAGCCCGTCAACGGCCGCAATGCGTGCCTCATCGCTCTCATAGTCTGCCTCAACAGCTTGCTTCACGGCATCAGCCATCGTCCGCACAAGCATGCGCGCCTCATCAAGCCGGCTATCGGCATGTGCGGGCAGGCTGGCTGATAATGTGAGGCCCATCATCAGGCTCGCAAGGGCGATCATTAGGGGGCGTAAGCGCATGAACATAAATTTTACTCCTCAAAGAATGAGTTGAAGGCATCATCATTTTCGCCTTCACTAATCTCACCCGGCAGCCTGTCTTCTAGCAAGCCTTTGCGTTTTTGATAATAGACAGAGCGCGCTCTGGCATAGGGGTCAAGGCTGTTATATTTGACCTCATTAATCGCTTCGAAATCAGTCGCACGCACAGAAACAGCGGCAACAGGAAGCTGTGCTGATTGAACGGTCTGTCCCACCTCGCCGGCATTTAGCACCGATAGCGGGTTCAGCACAAAATCAACCGCACGACCTGTTAGCGACCTTGTGGTATGACCGCCAAGAAGCGGCACTTCAATATAGGCGCCTTCTGGCACATTTGCGGCCGCCAATGTCTGGCCAAAATCTTCTGTCTTTGGTTGTTCATCATCTGCGGTTAAATCAACCAGACCAAGCGTTAGGCCATTAATCGCGAAATGAAGCACGGCCAAAGTCGCATTTTTAAACTTGCCTTGCAGGGTGGAGTTTACCGCCGTCGATGGCAAGCCAACCCAATCCACATGATTGCTCACGGCCTTTTGCACCGCATTTGGTGCAATGGTGCGATACCCATCTGCCACAGGTTCAAGCACATAGGTATCTGCCGCCATGTTAAAAGCGAACACTGATCTGTTGGTATCTTCAAACGGGTCTCGTGCGTCACTGCGCTCATCAACAGGCAGAGAGCTGCAACCGCTCATCACCACCGCCATAAGGCCAAAACAGGCCGCTTTGGCAAAGCGCAGGCTGTGTGTGAATGAGGGACGGTTTTTTGCGCCAATGTGCATGGATGAGTGATTAATCATGGCCAATAATATGCCTTCATAGAACAGGGGGCTTAACAAAAAACTTCGAATTGTGTTACAAAATAACCCCCCAATAATCATTTGTCTATGATAGGATCACGGCTTGTGTCTATGGATAGGGTCCAAAAGAGCCCTAAATAGGGCATAGAGTTGAGAATAAAGTGGCAGAGAGTCTTTTTTATTTTCACGATTTGTTCTATTCTCGAGCAGGCTTCTTTTATGTTTGGTTTATAAGGGTTATTGATTGTGAGTAACGATATTTCGCCAGAACAGGCACAGCCGGGGCAAGGTGCTATGATGCCGTGGCTGTCCGGCTTGAACCCTGAACAGCATGAGGCGGTGACGACTCTTGACGGGCCGTTATTGGTGCTATCAGGCGCCGGCACAGGCAAAACGCGTGTGCTTACCGCCCGTATTGCCCAGCTTATCGGCACCAGAACCGCGATGCCGTGGAATATCTTGGCCGTGACCTTTACCAATAAGGCCGCGCGCGAGATGAAAGAGCGCGTTGCCGCGATGGTCGGCCCGATGGCAGAACAGGTGATGCTTGGCACATTCCACTCAGTTGCTGCCCGCATGTTGCGCCGCCATGCTGAATTGGTCGGCCTGTCGTCAAGCTTTACCATCATTGATACAGATGACCAGATTCGCTTGCTGAAACAGGTCATGGAAGCGCAATCAGTTGATCCCAAAAGGTGGCAGCCACGTGCTCTATTAGGGGCCATTAGCAAATGGAAAGATAAGGGGCTGACGCCTGACAAGGTCTCAGATGCTGAGGTTGGTGAGCTGGCAGATGGTAAGATACTGAGCCTTTATAAGGCCTATCAAGCGCGCCTGAAATCTTTGAATGCGGCTGATTTTGGTGATTTGCTGTTGCATCTTTTGACCATCTTCACCAGCCATCCAGATATTTTGGCAGAATATCAAAACCGCCTATCGCATATTTTGGTGGATGAGTATCAAGATACAAATGTCGGTCAATATTTATGGCTTCGCTTGCTGGCGGCAAAGAATAAGAATTTGTGCTGTGTGGGTGATGATGATCAGTCAATCTATGGCTGGCGCGGGGCTGAGGTTGGTAATATCCTCAAATTTGAAAAAGATTATGAGGGCGCAAAGACAGTGCGTCTGGAAGAGAATTATCGCTCAACGGGTCATATTTTGGCCTGTGCGTCTGCGCTGATCGCGCATAATGAGGCGCGTCTTGGCAAAGAGCTTTATACATCGCACGACCAAGGTGATGAGATCCAAATTTCGGGCTATTGGGATGGCAATGAAGAGGCGCGGAGCCTGTCATCACAAATCGAATATCTTATCAAAGATAATCATGATTTGAACGAGATTGCGGTGCTTGTCCGGGCAGGGTTTCAGACAAGAGAATTTGAAGAACGCTTTATGGCGATTGGCCTGCCTTACCGTGTTGTGGGCACAAGGTTTTATGAGCGCGCAGAGATACGTGACGCGCTTGCCTATTTGCGCCTGATTGCCCAGCCATCTGATGATTTAGCGTTTGAGCGGATTATCAATACGCCCAAGCGTGGCCTTGGCCCGACCTCTTTGAAGATTATCTTTGCCTATGCAAGGGCGGCTGATAAGCCCTATCTTGCGGCGGCCAAGGAATTGGTGGATTCAGACGAGCTTAAGCCGCAAGCAAGACGCCAGCTTGGGGCCTTTATCGCCTCTATGGAAGCATGGCAAAATGAGGCTAAGACACTGTCAGCCAGTGATTTGGCACGGTTTGTGTTAGATGATTCTGGCTATACGGCGATGTGGCAGGCGGATAAGAATCCAGATTCGCCCGGCCGGTTGGAAAACTTAAAAGAATTGGTCAATGCGATGGATGATTTCGAGACCCTTTCAGGGTTCTTAGAGCATATCGCGCTGGTCACAGATACCGAGAATAATAACCAAGATGGTGAGGTCTCTTTGATGACTTTGCATGCGGCAAAGGGGCTTGAGTTTGAGACGGTCTTTTTGCCGGGATGGGAAGAGGGGCTGTTCCCCTCTCAGCGTTCCATGGATGAAAATGGCGGGGCTGGTCTCGAAGAAGAAAGACGCCTTGGCTATGTGGGCATCACAAGGGCGCGCAAGAATCTGTTCATCTCATTCGCCGCCAATCGGCGCATTCATGGGCTGTGGCAGGCATGTATCCCATCGCGCTTTGTGGGCGAATTGCCAAAGGCGCATATCAAAGAGGATTTGGCGCAAGGCCTGTCGATTGGCCGGTCTGAGCCAATGATGATTGGCAATGCAGATAGCCGTGTCGGGCAAGCAGGCTATGGCCCTGGCTGGCAACGCGCGGCTAATCGCGGTGGCCAAGCAACTAGCCCTGCCCCAAAACGTGACGTCGATGGCTATGTGCCGTCCAGCACCAGTTCAGGTTTTGCCAAAGGCGAGCGTGTGTTCCATCAAAAATTTGGCATGGGTAATGTAAAATCTGTTGAAGGTGATAAGCTGGAAATAGCGTTCGATAGGGCAGGCCGTAAAAAGGTCGTGGCAAGCTTTGTTGAGAAAATGGATTAGGGGTTTGAAATGGGTGCGATGATGACACCAGAAAGCTGGTCTATTCGGTTTGAGACTGATGAAGATACGCCTGCCTATGAGACGGTGCTAACAGAAATTTGCGGCGCATTGGCCTTGTCTGTATCGCGCCCCTATCTTGATGCGCCCTTTTGGGTGATTGAGGGGATTTGCGATTTTGCGCCTGATGAAGGGGGCGTTAAAAGCGCGCTTGCGGCGGCTTCACAGACAGGCATAGCCCCTGATTTTGCAATTATCGCGCATGGTGAGCGTGATTGGTTGGCTGAGAATAGAGCGTCTTTTCCGGCGCTTCATATTGGGCGTTTTTGGATACATGGCGCGCATATCAAAGACGCACCACCCGCCGGCGCCAAGGCGTTGCATGTTGAGGCGGCAGAGGCGTTTGGGTCTGGTACGCACCCGACAACTGAGGGCTGTTTGCGCTTGATAGATGATGTGCTGAAAAAATACCGCCCGCAAAGCGTTCTTGATTTGGGTGCGGGGAGCGCGATTTTGGCAATGGCTGTCGCGAAGGTTTTCCCAAAGGCACAAATTCTGGCATCTGATATCGACCCTATCGCCACCACAACCGCGATGGGTAATCGGCGTCTTAATGGGATTGCGCCGCGTGATATGCGCTGTGTGACAAGCAAGGGGTTTGCGCATCGCACCATGTCTCAAAAAGCGCCTTATGATTTGCTGATTGCGAATATACTGGCAGGTCCGCTAAAGGCGTTGGCACCTGATATCGCCCGCCATTTAAGCGCGCATGGCACTTTGGTTTTATCAGGGATCCTCACCAGCCAAGAGCGGCAGATCAGAGCCGCTTACCGTGCCAAGGGGCTGATTATCACAGATCGTATCCGCATTGGTGGTTGGTCTGCGCTTGCTTTTCGCAGGGCCTCGCATAAGAAGGGCGCGTAATGGCAAATAGCGTAACAGATGGCGTAACAGATAGATTAGCCGATAGATTATTGGGGCTTCGCGCCTATCTTGCGGAGGCAGGGCTAGAAGGGTTTGTCGTCTGGCGTGATGATATGTTTATGGGCGAGGAAGTGCGCCCTTGTGATGAGCGGCTCGCGATGATTAGCGGCTTTGGCGGCTCGGCAGGCTATGCGCTTATTATGGCAGACAATGCGGTTGTTTTTTCAGATGGGCGCTATCACTTACAGCTAGAGAATCAGCTCAATAAAGCGCTCTGGCAATGGGCGGATAGTACGCCTGATGCCCTGTTAGAAGCGATCAAGGCAGAGGTGATAAGGACAGGGGCGATAAAGGCAAAAGGGGACAGGCTCACCATTGGATTTGATGCGACGACCACCTCTCTGGCGAAATGGCGCAAATTACCAACACAGGTTGATGATAAAGCGATTAACTGGCAAGGCTTGGCCGAAAATCCGCTTGATAATCTGTGGCAAGATAGGCCCGCCCCTCATCGAAGCCCGGCATGGCCCTTGGCAGATGATGTCGCTGGGCAAAGTGCAGCGCAAAAGATAGCCGCTTTGCAAGATGGGCTGGTCACATCTGGTCATGATGGCATTATCATCAGCGCGGTTGATTGTGTGAATTGGCTGTTGAATATCAGAGGGAATGATCTCTCTAACACGCCCTTTCATCTGTCATTTGCCTATGTGCCGCAATCAGGAGCCCCTGTGCTCATTGAAGGGGATTGCGCGTCTTATACGTCTCAAAGCTGGCAGGCATTTTGCGCAGATCTGGGGGCGGGACGCTATAGCATTGATGCGGCTAGCCTGCCGATGGCGCTCTATCATGCTTTGCAAAAAGAGGGTGTGACGCTGGTGGAAGAGGCTTGCCCGCTTTATTTACCAAAGGCGCGCAAAAATGAAACCGAGCTTGCGGGCTTTCGTGAGGCGCATAAAACAGACGCGCTTTCGCTGTGCCGCTTTTGGTATTGGCTCGATAATTGTGCGGATATTACGGGCTATCGCGAAACAGATTTGGTGGCGAAATTACAACAAGAACGCGCCCAAGCTGATAGCTATCTCTGTGATAGTTTTGAGACGATTATGGGGGCTGGTGCGAACGGGGCGATTATCCATTACCGCGCAGAGGCAGGCAAGGATAGCGCGATAGAGAATGATAATTTGTTACTGATTGATTCAGGTGGTCATTATCAAACAGGCACAACCGATATCACGCGCACCTTCATTATCGGTGCGGCTGATGAGGAGATGAGAGCTGCCTATAGCGCGGTGCTGGCAGGTCATATAGCGCTGGCGATGGCACGCTTTCCAAAGGGGACAAATGGGGCGGCGATTGATGCGATTTGCCGTGCGCCTCTCTGGGCAAGCGGGCGTGATTATGCACATGGGACAGGGCACGGCGTCGGTCATATCTTATCGGTGCATGAGGGGCCGTGCCATATTGCCAAACGCCAAGGGCCGGCTTTGGAAGAAGGCATGGTGCTGTCGAATGAGCCTGGATTTTATGAAGCGGGCAAATGGGGGATAAGGCTTGAAAATCTTGTCGCTGTAGTGGCGTTTGATAAGGACTATTTGGGCTTTGAGACACTGACCTTTGTGCCGTTTGAGGCAAAGCTGATTGATAAAAAGATGTTGGGCAAGGCGGCTTGTGATTGGCTTGATGCCTATCATGCGCAGATCTATGAGATGCTTGCCCCGCAATTGGCGGATGAGGGGATGCGCGGCTGGCTAGCCGCTAAATGTGCGCCGCTATCTTAAGTCTCTATAAGGCTTTGCCATTCTTCTTCAGTCAGCAAAGTGACACCAAGAGCGTCTGCTTTTTTGGCCTTAGAGCCGACGGCTTCGCCTGCGATAACATAGTCCGTTTTGGCAGAGACAGAGCCTGATACTTTGGCACCAAGGCGTTCTGCCACGGCTTTGGCCTCACTGCGCGATTGCGTGGTAAGCGTGCCGGTAAAGACAACAATCTTGCCAGCCACAGGACTATCGGCCGCGGGTTTTTCTGGCGTGATAGGCGTGATTTCAGCGAGCAAGTCACGCACCGCGCGCTCATTGGCCTCATCACCGAAGAAGGTGATGATGTCATCTGCCATCGCCGCGCCAATCTGATCGATTGTGATGAGGTCTTGATAGGCGGTGCTATCTTCATCTTGGGCTTGCTTGGCGGCCTCGATAAGCGCCTCTAGGCTCTCATAGCGTTGCGCCAATAATTTGGCCGTCGCTTGCCCAACTTGCCTGATGCCAAGGGCAAATATCACGCGCTCTAGGCCAATATTACGACGCTCATCAATCGCGGCAATCAGGTTGCTGGCTGATTTCTCGCCCATACGCTCAAGCGCGGCAATATCCTCAAACCGCTTGGTCAGCGCGAATACATCGGCAGGGGCGGCAAGCCAGCCTAGGGCAAAAAATTGTTCAATCTGCTTGGCACCAAGCCCCTCAATATCAAAGGCATTACGCGAGACAAAATGCTTCATCTGTTCCACAAATTGGGCGGAACAAGCAAAGCCTGCACTACAGCGCCTCACCGCCTCACCTTCAGGGCGAATGGCAGGATTATCACAGACAGGGCAGGTATCAGGAAAGATAAAAGGCACCGAATCAGCTGGGCGCTTATCGGTGAGCGTTTCCACAATTTGCGGTATCACATCACCGGCGCGTTGCAGGATAATTGCATCGCCCACCCGCACATCTTTGCGGATAATTTCATCCTCATTATGCAAGGTGGCGTTGGAGACGATAACGCCGCCCACATTGACAGGCGTCAGGCGGGCAACAGGCGTCAGCGCGCCTGTGCGTCCCACCTGAATATCAATCGCTTCGATAATGGTGGTCGCTTTTTCGGCCGGAAATTTATGCGCGATCGCCCAACGCGGCGCGCGACTTACCTGCCCAAGGCGGGCTTGGTAATCATGGCGGTCAACCTTATAGACCACCCCGTCAATATCATAAGGCAGGCTCGCTCTGGCCGCGCCGATTTTATGATAATGCGCAATCAAGGCCTCAGCGGAATCACAAACCGCGGTCATCTCATTTACGACAAAACCAAAAGCGCGTAAATCGGCCAAGAAGTCTGAATGTGTCTGCCAGCTTTTGCCCTCATAGATGCCCGCACTATAGGCAAAAAAGCGCAAAGGGCGGCTTTTGGTAATGGCGGCATCTTTTTGGCGCAAAGAGCCGGCGGCCGCATTGCGCGGATTGGCGAAAAGCTTGCCGCCTTTTTCTTCTTGCGCCTGATTAAGCGCCAAGAAATCGGCCTTATCCATATAGACCTCTCCGCGCACCTCAAGCAACGCTGGCGGCGTGCCGGCCAAGCGTTTGGGAATGGACTCAGTCACCATAATATTGGCGGTCACATCTTCGCCCGTTGTGCCATCGCCTCTTGTCGCGGCCTGGATTAAGACGCCTTCCTCATAGCGCAAAGACAGCGACAAGCCATCAATCTTTGGCTCGGCGGTGAGCGCAATTTTTTCTGTCTCTGGCAGAGATAAAAACCGTTTAAGGCGGTCAATAAAATCTGTCACATCACTATCGTCAAACGCATTTGATAGGGACAGCATAGGCACCGCATGGGTGATTTTGCCAAAGGCTGTGTTTGGCCCTGCGCCGACCTTTTGGCTTGGCGCGTTGGCAGGTATCACAAGGTCAGGAAAACCCGCCTCTAGCGCAAGGTTAAAGCGCATCAGCTGGTCAAATTCTTGGTCGGTTATTTCTGGCGCGTCTTCCCCATGATAGCGCTCATTATGGTAGGCAATCGCGTCTGCGAGCTTTGATAGCCACTCTGTCGCCTCTAGGGGGGTGAGGGCATCGGCGCTTTGCGGGAGGTCATTTGCGGTAATCATGAAAGGGCTTTCTTGGGCCATTAAAGCGCGGCGTCATCAAAGCCAAGCAAGGTTATGGCGGCGGCTCTTGCTTCTGGCGTGATATGTTCGCCTGCCAACATACGCGCAATTTCTTCTGCGCGCTCATGCTCTGTCAGCCTATCTGTGCGGCTTATGACGGCATCATCAGAGGCTGATTTTGCGATTTTATAATGATGCTGGCCTTTGGCGGCAACTTGTGGTGAATGGGTGATGACAAGTGTCTGACTAACCGCCCCAAGGCGCGAGAGGCGTTCACCCACGGCCGCGGCAACGGCGCCGCCGACACCTGAATCAACCTCATCAAAAATAAGCGTCTTTGGTGCTTCGGTGCGGGCAAGAACGACCTTTAGGGCAAGCAGGAATCTGGCAAGCTCTCCGCCTGAGGCCGCTTTTTCAATCGGGGCTAGATCTTGGCCGGGGTTTGCGGCGGCTTCAAAGCGCACAACATCCCAGCCTTGTGATGTCCAAGCGCTTGCTTCTGCCTCGCCAAGCGGTTTGCATAAGGTGGCAAAGCGGGCGGCCTCTAATTTGAGCGGCGGCAATTCTGCCATCACAGCTTCATCAAGCTTAGCGGCAACGGCCCTGCGGCGTTCTGATAAAAGGGTCGCGATTTTGACATAATAGGCCTGCCATTCGCGCTCCTTTGCTTTTAATTCTGCCAGATTGCCAGAGCTGTCATCTAGCGCGGCAAGGCCTCTGGCAAGGCGTTCATGCATCGCGGGCAATTCATCTGTCGTGCAATTATGCTTGCGGGCTTGTGTTCTGATCTCATGCAAGCGGTCATCAATTTGCAACAAGCGCGCCGGGTCTGCCTCAAGGCTGGCGGCGGCTTGGCTAAGGGCGGCGCTTGCTTCGGATAACTCGGCCGTCGTGCGATGAAGACTATCTAGCGCGCTATCAAGCTTGCCTGCGGCTGTATCTGCCACGCGTTCAATCGATGAGAGCGCACGGGCAATGGCGGTCTCTGCGCCTGCCTCTGCGTTAAGCGCATCATCTGCGATGCCAAGCGCTTCGGCTATCTTTTCAAGGTTGGTATAAAGCGTGCGCTCATTAGCAAGCGCCTCATCCTCGCCTATTTCAGGGGCAAGCAAATCAAGCTGTTCCACCGCATCACGCAGCCACTCTTCTTCTTCCTTGGCCTTCAGGAGGTCGGCTTCTGCCTGTGCAAGGGCTTTGCCGGCAAGACGCCAGCCATGATGCGCTTCTTTTAGCTTGGTGAGGGTGTCATCATGCTGGCACGCCCTATCAAGCAGGCCTAGATGGTTGCGCGCATCAAGCAAGCCGCGCCCTTCAAATTGGCCTTGAATCTCGACAAGGCAATCACCCACCTGACGCAGTAAATTAACCGAAACAGGCTCATCATTAATGCTGGCAGGGGATTTACCATCGCCGCGTAATTGGCGTTTGATAATCAATTCATCCGTCGTCTCAATACCAGCCTCATCAAGCATCGCCCATACAGGGTGGCTGGCGGCAAGCTCAAATTTTGCGGTGACGGCGGCTCTGTCTGTGCCTTTGCGCAATAGGCCAAAATCAGCGCGCGCGCCAAGCGCTAGGCCAAGCGAATCGAGCAAGATAGATTTACCCGCACCTGTCTCGCCCGTTAGCACTGTCAGGCCAGATTTAAAATCAAGTAAAAGCTCTTCAATGAGAACTATATTTTTAACGCTCAAGAAACAGAGCATGGCACATTATTCAAACACTGATAAAGTTTTAGAAAAGAGCCCTTCCACAAAACCTTGTGGGGCAGGGCGGTTCGGATCATCAATAAGCGCAATCCCACGCTCCGTCCAGATGGACTGTGGGTAATTGAACTCAGCGACTTGCAAAACGCGCATCGCCTCATCACGCAGACCCAATGAGAGATAGGATTCAATCAGACGATAAAGGGCTTCTGGCACTTGGTTTGTGGTATCGAAATCACGCACAACAACGTTAAAGCGGCTGATAGCGGCGCCATGATGACCGGCATTTAGATAAAAGCGCCCAACGGCCATTTCCTTGCCCGCAAGATGTGTTCTTGTCAGGTCAAGCTTTAGCTGGCTGTCTCTGGCATAGAGCCCTTCTGGATAGCGGCGCAACAAATCTTCAAAAGCCTCTTGGGCTTCTCTTGTCATAGCGGCATCACGCTCAACATTCACAATCTGCTCATAATAGCTAAGCGCGCGCAGATAATAGGCATATTCTGTCAGCTCACCGCCCGCAGGGTTCAATTCAATAAAGCGGTCTAGCGCGGCGATGGCACGTGGATATTGGTTATCTTCATAAAACGCCCAAGCGGCCATGACTTGTGCTTGTGTCGCCCATTTTGAATAAGGGTGCTGGCGTTCAACCTCTTCGAATTTCGGTGCCGCCGCTTTGGGCGATTCATTCAAAGCCGTATTCAGCGCGTCATTATAGAGCTCTTCAACAGGCTTCTCATCTTGGATAAGCAGTGAAGCCTCGTCATTGGATGAACAGGCGACAATCAAGCTTGTGAGCCCCACCAGACAGATAGATTTTAATGTGCGTGACATCACGAATATCGCTTTTTTAAAATTGTAAGTATCTCCCTTTATTTATAGCGCATTTACGTCTGTGATAAAGAGGAATTTATCGCAAGAAAGGCCCATCACAAAATTGTGGGCAAATTCAGAATATAAATAGGGACGTGCGGGGGTTTTTGGTGCGGGAACCGGCTGTGCCAGAGATGATTAGGCAGTTGCGGCGAGTGGCAATGTGCGCTCTAGTGATGGGGCGATATCATAGGCATCATTTTCGGTTGTGATGCGATAAGCGCTTTCATCTGCTAGCAGGGCTTTCACGACAAGCGTGCTAAGGCGGTGACCCGGCAAATGCGCGCTCAAGCGCCCTTTCAGCGGCATGCCAACAAGGAACAAATCGCCAATGCAATCAAGCGCTTTATGCTTCACACATTCATTTTCCATGCGCAAGCCACCTTCATTCAGCAAGGTGCCATTATCATAGACAAGCGCATTTTCCAACGAGCCGCCCTTGCCAAGGCCAGCTAAGCGCATCGCCTCAACATCTTTGAACATGCAGAATGTACGCGCTCTGGCAATTTCATCACCAAAGGCATCATCACGGCTATCAAACGAGAATGCCTGTTTGCCAATGCCGGGGTCTGTGAAATCAATATCAATATCAAGCTGGAGCGTTGGCGCAGGTGAAAGCGTGGCCCATGCCCCGTTCTCAAGCTCAACCGTCACAGGTACCAAAATCTCAAGATAGGTGCGCGCGCTGTCTGTGGCCATGATGCCCACAAGATTGATTGATTCAACAATCGCGGCGCTTGAGCCGTCAAGGATAGGTACCTCTGGGCCGTTCAATTCAACAATCACATTATCAATGCCAAGCCCGTGAAAGGCGGCCATCAAATGTTCAATCATGCGCACTTCGGTGCCAACATTATTTTTGATGGTTGTGCAAAGCTGTGTTTCAATCGCGTTTGTGGCATGGGCAAGGACAAACCCATCATCATCACCAATATCAACGCGGTTAAATAGGATGCCTGTATCGGCGGCGGCCGGGTGAAGTGTCATTGTGACGGCACGACCAGAATGCACGCCCACGCCAGACATCGTAATCGGTGCCTGTATGGTGGTCTGCATTAGGCCAGCTCTTGCTGTGCCACTGATATTATCAGCTGTTTGTCTCAATAAACTCTCCTCGCTTGGACGGGTGCTTTTGGGCGTATCGTCCAGCCTCAATGCTAAACTATACATCACTGTAATGATTGCCAAATCACTTTACTGTAACCTTTTGTAGCAACACGCCCCTTCGCAGTGCGTAAGGGGCGTGTTTTGATGTTAGGGCGCTTGTTAAGAGCGGCTAGTTAGCTTGTCTGCGCAAGAAGGCAGGGATATCAAGCTCATCATCTCTCTCGTCTGATTGGGCACTGCTTTGGTTGCCAATCGGCAGTGATTCTTGCAACGCATCGCCTCTTGAAAGATTCAAGATGGCAGGCTCTTCTTGCTTTTGCGCCGCAGGTTTCGCTGTCGGTGTAACCTCATCATCTGTTGGACGTGACCGCCAAAGACCTGAGATTTGTTTGATGATTGATGGGCGTGATGAGGGGATAGGGGCCGCTTGTTCAAGCGCCTCATCAGCCGGGCTAACAATAGGGGCTGACAGGATGAAAGCATCATCATCTGATTTACCCTCTGTTCCACCCTCTGGCTGTTTTGCCCCATCTTTTGAAGGTGTCTCTGCAATATCATCAAAGCGTGCCACAGCTTCTTCTAGATCAAGCTGGTTAGCATCATCTTCAATAGGCGCAGAGGCTTCGGTTGCCAAGTCACCTAAGATACCAGATGGCTGATTTGTTGCCTCAGCTGTGTCTTCTGCGACCTCTGACGTTACCTCTGTTGTCATCTCTGGTGCTTCATGCTGATCAGCTGGCGGGGTGAAGAGGCCATTTGGCACATCACCCATATCAACGGGCCCGTCTGAATCAAGTCGTGCATCCATTGACGGCATTTCGCTATCAAATAAAGGCGCGTCTGGCGTCACTGTCTCAGGCGCTGTCTGCATGCCAAGCGGTGCGTCTTCTGGCACTTTTATATTGCTGGCCTGAATATTGTTGGCCTGAATATTGCTCGTCGGCACCTGTGATGGTGTGGTTGTTGTGCTTGTCATAGGATGTGGCACAGACGCACTTCCGGCGATTGTCTCAATCCCTGTGGCGACAACTGATACACGGATGGTGCCATCAAGACTGTCATCAATGGCTGAACCGAAGATAAGATTGGCATCTTCATCAACCTCACGGCGAATACGCTGGACCGCTTCATCAACCTCATAAAAGCCAAGCTCTGGGCCGCCTGTGACATTCACAATCAACGCCTTAGCACCAAGCAAGGTAGTGTCTTCAAGCAAGGGATTGTTAATCGCCGTCTCAGCCGCTGTGATAGCGCGATGCTCACCAGATGCTTCACCTGTGCCCATCATCGCCTTGCCCATTTCGGTCATCACCGAGCGGATATCAGCAAAATCAAGATTGATAATGCCAGGCTTTAGCATCAAATCAGTCACGCCGCTGACACCTTGATAGAGAACCTCATCAGCCATGTGGAAGGCATCTGCGAAGGTTGTACGCTCATTTGTGACATGGAACAGATTTTGGTTTGGCACAACGATGAGTGTATCGACATGCGCGGCCAATTGCTCAATGCCTGTTGCGGCTTGCTTCATGCGTCTTGGGCCTTCAAATTCGAAAGGCTTTGTGACAACGCCAACGGTCAAAATGCCGTTTTCACGCGCCGCTCTGGCAATCACGGGGGCCGCACCTGTGCCTGTGCCACCGCCCATACCGGCGGTGATAAAGACCATGTTGCAATCTGTTAATTCCGCGAGGACTTCATCCATCGATTCTTCTGCCGCTTGGCGTCCAATATCAGGCTTTGAGCCTGCGCCAAGACCTGCGGTTAGATTCGTGCCAAGCTGGATTTTACGTGGCGCAAGAGAATGTGCCAATGCTTGTCCATCTGTGTTGGCAACAAGAAAGTCAACACCGTCTAGATTTGCACTTATCATATTATTGACAGCGTTACAGCCTGCACCGCCAACACCAATTACAGTGATGCGAGGACGAAGTTCTTGCATTGTTTGTGGTACTGTTAAATTGATACTCATGATAGCCTCCCTTCAATTTTAAGGCTTATGGTTTGCGCCACATGAAACGTGGCAAGTGATCTGACACAGCAGGGGGCAATGCTGTGCGACAGATTAGGATTTGGTTGCTTTATAATCATCTTTATCGGTGTCCTTTCCTTACAGATGGGTGCGCAGCCACATGCCAAGGCGCCCAAAGGGGTTCCTTGATAAAATGGCGGGATTAAATTCGGTTAAATCATCATCAGCGGTGCGCGCGACATGAAGCGCCATCCCGACAAGGGCTGAGAAAGCAGGGTTGGCTGAATGCTCATCCAAGCCCATAATATGATGCGGTATCGCAAGGCTCGCGCGGCGCTTCCAATATTGTGAGACGAAATCCGCCATGCCTGTCAGCTGGCTGGCACCGCCTGTTAAGACAATGCGCTGGCCGATATGATGCTCTAGGCCTGCCGCGACAAGCTTTTGATAGATAAGATCCAAAATCTCTTCGATGCGGGGGCGGATAATATCTGTCAGCAATTGACGATTAATCATCTCCCCATTTGGCAGTGTTAAATCCTGCATTTGATAGGCGCTTGTGGCGGGCACAAAATTATCACCTGCGGCCAAAAATGGCGGCGGTGATAGCACGTCTCTTAACGCCTCACCATGCGAGGGGGTAATCGCGCCTTCAACAGCTTTTAGCCGCTCTGCATCTGAGATAGAGACAGATAATATGCGCGCAATATCACGCGTGATCTGGATACCGCCAACAGGCACAGAGGCACTGCCAATCAGACCATTATTTAAGAACAGCGCCGCAGAGGTTGTGCCGCCCCCCATATCAAGCACCAAGGTGCCAAGGTCGGCATCTTCTTGGGTTAGGCACGCAAGACCAGAGGCAAAGCCGGCATGACCAATGCGCCCTATCTGTAGATGATTATGCTGTACCGCCTCAGATAGATTAAGATAGCTGGCACTGGCAATCGTCATGGCTGTGGCATCAAGCGCCAAATGGCTGGCACGCATCCCCTTGGGGTTTTGGACAATCGAGGCGCCATCAATGATATAATGCAGCCGCTCTGAGGCAATAAGCGAACGGCCCTCTGGCAGGGTCATTTGCATCTGCTTTGCGGTCAGGCGCCTGATGTCTCTGAGCGAGATAATCGGGTCAGCCAATTCCAGCTTGAAGCGTTCAATATGTGATTGAGGCTGGCCACCTGGCATGACGATATGCAAATCATTAATCGTCAGCCCTGCCTTGCGCTCACCAGCTTCGACCACCTTGCCGAGTGTTTCACTAAACAGCGCAAGGTCGGTAATCTCACCACGCTGGATACCAGCTGAGGCATGCATCGCATAAGATAAAATAGTCAGCGTCTTGCCCGCAGGCTCAACAATCAGGCACCCCAATTTTGACGAGCCAACATCAAGAACCGCAAAAGGTCCTTTGACTGAGACGGGCTTAATCGGTGTCATAGCTGTCATGTCTTTTGCCCTTTCTTGCTCAAAGGAAGGTTTGGCTCAACGATAAGCTGGCCTGAAATGCGCAGATCAATGGTCGCCAAATCGCGCTTCATAATTTTGGTGTCTCGGTCCAAAATGGCGAGTTTCGACCAAGCAAGAACGGCGTCTTTTTCAGGCAGGCGCACCGCAAGGCCTGTGCGCAGATGAACATCCCAGCGGCGGTCAGACACGCGCTGGATGGCCCAAACATCGGCATAGAGATCAGGCTCTGTGCGCAAGGCTTCGATAATCAATTTGGCATGGGCCGCCGCCCCTTCCCCTGATATCACAGGCAGGTGACTAAAGTTTGCGGCATTCGCGCCAAAGATGGTGTGGCCTTCTTGATCAATCAGGCGATGACCGCCGGTTGTTTGCAACAAGGCAAGCGGGCGTCTCTCGGTCAGGTCGATGGCGATTGCATCCGGATAATGGCGGGCAACAGTGGCATCTTGCACCCAGCCAAGCTGTTCCAGATTATGCTTAATCTCATCAAGCGAAAGCGCCAAAAGCGGGGTGCCATAATCTGCGCCAATCGCTTTTTTAATGTCGCTGTCTGTTGTGTAATTGCGCCCTGTGATGCGGATATCGATAAGGGCGATGCCAGATTGCGCTGATAGATCATAGCCGCTTTCAATCAATGTCTCGCGCATTATCCATAGGCCAGCCACAAGGCAAATGGCGCCCACATAAGAGCCGCGTTTTGCCGCGCTAAGGATGGTCGGCCAATCGATTTGGCGGCCACGCAAGCTCGCTCTATTGGGCTCTTGGGCCTCTTTTTTCCAGAACATTAATCGTCGCATTGGGCAATCTCCAACAAGTGATTAACAAGTTCTTCGCCCGAAATACCGCGCCAGCGCGCTTGTTCAGGGACAAGTGAGGTCGCCGTCATGCCAGGCTGTGTGTTCAGCTCCAGCATATAAAGCTGGCCTTTTTTATCATCATAGCGATAGTCAGCACGCGCCACACCGCGGCAACCAAGCAAATGATAGGCTTGTTCTGCCCAATCAAGGGCAAGCGTTTCAACCTCTTTTGGGATTTCCGCTGGCAAGATATGATGTGAGCCGCCGGCCTTATATTTGGCATCAAAATCATAAAAGGTCTCAGAGGTCGTAATCTCGGTCACACCAAGGGCGGTGCCATCTAGGACAGAGACGGTTAATTCACGCCCCGGAATAAAGGCCTCTGCAAATAGCTGTGTGCCAAGTGGCCAGAGATCATGACGCGGCGCATCATCGCCTGCACGGATAATCTGGACACCAAAGCTAGAGCCTTCATTGACCGGTTTGACGACATAATCACCGTCATAATTCTGAGGGCTCAGAACCCCATTATCTTCGTTCAAGGAAAGGCGCATCGGTACCGCGATCCCAGCCGTGCGGAATAATTGGCGCGATAGCACCTTATTCATCGCGACAGCAGAGGCAACCACACCGCTATGGGTATAAGGAATGCCCATAATATTTAGCATGCCTTGCACGGAGCCATCCTCGCCAATTTGGCCATGAAGCGCGTTATAAACACGCGACGGGTTCAATTCACGAAGGCGCGTTTGAATATCACGGTCAAATTCAACCTCAATCGCATCCCAGCCAGCCGCTCTTGCCGCTTTGGCACAAAAGGCCGCGCTGACACGGCTCACAGCCGCCTCAGATGTCCAGCCACCCATCAGCACAACCACACGTTTTGGATCTTGTTCAATCATGCCACATCTCCGCCGCTAATGGTCTCTGCATCTCTGCCAATTCGTTTAATTTCCCAGCGTAGCTCAACGCCGCAATTGGCGCGCACAGCCTCTATTACCTCAGTGCCAAGCCGCTCAATATCACGGGCGCTAGCGGCGCCATGATTGATAAGGAAATTACAGTGTTTTTCATTCATTGACGCATCGCCAATACGCTTGCCGCGGCAACCAGCTTCATCGATGACCTGCCATGCTTTATGGCCCTCAGGGTTGGCAAAGGTCGAACCGCCCGTGCGCACACCTTGCGGCTGTGTTTGCGCCCGCATGGCCAGCATCTCTTTCATCTCAGCTTTGATATCTGCCATCTTGCCAGCCTTTGTTGCAAAATCGGCTGATAGGAAAATCATCTCATCTGATACATCACTATGGCGATAGGCCATGCCCATCTCATCAGGGGTTAGGTGATGGATGGTGCCATCTCTTGCCATCATGCGCGCGCTGATAAGCACGTCTTTAAATTCACTGCCATAACAGCCCGCATTCATGCGAATCCCGCCGCCAATTGTGCCAGGGATGGTCACAAGAAAGGCAAGGGCGGTGCGGTCATGACGCGCGGCAAAGCGCGCGACTTCTGCGTCTGTGGCACCGGCGCCGGCTGTGATGATATCACCTGATAGGCGCGTTTGTGCCATCTCGCCGACCAGCTTTATGACCGCCCCTTCAATGCCGCCATCACGCACCAGCATATTAGAGCCTGCGCCGATGATGGTAAGTGGCAGATCAGAGGGGGTATTGGCCAAAAATTGCGCCAGATCAGCTTCGTCAGCTGGCTCAAAATAGATGTCAGCCTTGCCGCCCACGCCAAGCCATGTGCGCTTGTTGAGGGGCTCATCAAATAGCAACAGGCCTCTGATATTCAAAGAGATGCTTTTATGTGAATCTGTCATCTAAGCACCTCCTTTTGATATGATAGCTTCAAGCTCTGCTGGCAGAGAGGCGGCCCAATTTGTGATGGTGCCAGCACCAAGGCACATAATGATATCGCCCTTAACAGCGTGGGTGCTAATCAAGCTGGCAAGCGCTTCTGGCGCGTCTAGCCCATAGGCATTGCGGTGGCCATGTGATTGCAGGCCTGCGACCAGCTCATCCTTGCCAAAGCCTTCAATAGGGGCCTCACCTGCGGCATAGACATCGGCGACAATCACTGTATCTGCCTCGTTAAAACAGCTGCAGAAATCATCAAACAGATCGCGCAGACGGCTATAGCGATGCGGCTGGACAACGGCGATAAGCTTGCCGCCATTGGCTTTCATACGGCCCGCATTCAAGGCCGCTTTAATCTCAACAGGGTGGTGGCCATAATCATCGATGACTGTGATCCCATGCGCTGTGCCTTTAATATCAAAGCGTCTGCCAACGCCTTTGAAATTGGCAAGGGCTTGTTTGATAATCGTGCTATCAATCCCCATCTCAAGCGCCACCGAAATAGCGGCAAGCGCATTTTGGACATTATGCGTGCCAAGCATCGAGAAGCTGACATCAGCAATGGTTTGGGCCTCGCCCATCAGCCTGTCTGATAGCTGAATATCAAATAGCATCGCATCATGAGAGGCACGGATATTCACGGCCCTGACATCTGCCATCACAGATAGGCCATAAGAGATAATCCGCCTGTCACGGATTTTCGGCAAAAGACGCTGAACCGCTGGATGGTCGATGCATAGGCTGGCAAAACCATAAAAGGGAATCGAGGCGACAAAATTCTCAAAAGCGGTTTCAAGATTCTCATAAGAGCCGTGATGGTCAAGATGCTCAGGGTCGATATTGGTGACAATCGCGGCGGTTGGCTTTAGGCGCGAGAAAGAGCCGTCACTCTCATCAGCCTCAACAACCATCCATTGGCCATCACCCAATTTGGCATTACTGCCCCAGCTTTGGATGATGCCGCCATTGACAACGGTGGGGTCAATATCAGCCGCATCTAGCAAGGTTGCGACAAGCGAGGTGGTGGTCGTCTTGCCATGTGTGCCAGCAACCGCCACAGACCAGCGCAAGCGCATTAACTCGCCAAGCATCTCTGCCCGGTGAACAACGGGAATAAACTTCGCCCGCGCGGCTAGCAATTCTTCATTATCAGCGCGGATGGCGGTCGAGATAACAACAATAGACACATCGTCAATATTGTCAGCTGTTTGCGGAATAGAGACAGGAATGCCCTTTCCGCGTAATCGTTTGACATTATTATTCACCGCAATATCAGAGCCCTGCACCTCATAGCCCAAATCGGCTAGGATTTCGGCAATACCACTCATCCCAATACCGCCAATGCCGGTAAAGTGAATCTTGCCAATGCTGAGGGGAAGGGCGGTCATTGCATAGCTCCTGAGAGGTGAGGGGCGGATAGGCCGGCTAGATCTGCGATAGCGTGGCTGGCATTTTGCTTTGCGATAGAGTGCGCTTGGCTAGCCATTTTTGCGCGCTTTGTGCCATCTTCGATTAATGTCGATAGCAAGGCTGCTACGGCCTTTGCATCTGCCTTATCCTCGGCAAGCACAAGCGCACCGCCGGCATTGGCAAGGCTCATCGCATTGCCTGTTTGGTGATCATCAAGCGCCCCTGCAAAAGGCACAAGAAGGCTGGCTCTGCCTGCGGTGGCAATTTCTTGCACAGATGAGGCACCTGCTCTGCTGATGATGATGTCGCTTGCCTCATAGAGGCTTGGCATATCATGATAAAAACGCGCCACCTCATAAGAGATATTTTGCGCCTCATAAGCGGCCTTTAGGGCGCTGATATTATCATCACGTGCTTGTTGTGTGATATGCAATTTTGCTTTGAGGGACGCTGGTAATGCTGAGATGGCTTGCGGGATGATATCAGCAAAAATCTGGGCACCAAGAGAGCCGCCAATAATGGTGATATGTATCTTGTCTGTCTGCACGCGATAGGCCGAAATAGCGGCAAATGCTTGCCTGACAGGCAGGCCTGTTTGGGTGATTTTATCGCCTTCTGGTGCGCCTTTGGTGTTGGCAAAGGACAGCGCGATATGATGGGCAATCTTGCCAAGCAGGCGGTTTGCACGCCCCATCACCGCATTTTGTTCATGCAAGATACAGCGCGCGCCAAAAAGTCGCCCCGATAAAATAGGCGCAAGTGACGGATAACCGCCAAAGCCAATCACAGCCGCTGGGCGCGCAAATAGCATCATGCTAGCTGATTGTATAAAGCCAAGGGACAGGCTGGCTAGCCCAAGGCATTTGGCGATAATCCCTGCTTTGAACGGCGAGGCAGAGCTGATGATGCGATAGGTGATTTTGCCATCGACCATCGCCTCACCGCGCTTATCGGTATAAAGCACCACCCTATGGCCATTCGCAGATAGCACTTCTGCGACCGCAAGGGCTGGGAAAATATGGCCGCCTGTACCGCCGGCGGCAAGAATGACATTAGCCATCTAACCCTCCATCGCGCAGGCGGCGTCTTGTCAGCGCCAATAGCATGCCAATCGTAATCCCGCTGGCAAGCAAGGATGAGCCACCATAGCTTATAAGAGGCAAGGTCATGCCTTTGGTGGGGATAAGGTCCACAGATGATGCCATATGAATGGCCGCTTGCACGCCAAATTGCATGGCAAGACCGGCGCCGGCTATCAGGCAGAATAGATTATCTCTTGCGGCTGAACGCTCAAATCCGCGTAAGACCATAAAGCCATAAAGGCCAATGATTAACAGGCAGACAAGCAGGCCATATTCTTCGGCCGCCACAGAGAAGATGAAATCAGCATGCGCATCTGGCAAATATTGCTTAATCTTGCCATCGCCGGGCCCAACGCCAAGCAAACCCCCATCGGCAAAAGAGCGGATAGAGAAATCAGACTGCATAGAGCCGCCATCAAAGAATTTGTCAATACGCGCGGTCACATGGCTGAGGTTATAATAAGCAATGATAAGCGCCAAAGGTGCCAAGGCGACGGCTAAAATCACAAGCAATAAAGGCATGCCTGCCAAGAACATCTGGAAGCCCCATGTCAGCGCGATGACAGCTGTCATGCCGATATCTGGTTGCAAGACCAAAATCCCAACAATGATGCCCGCAAGGCCTGTGGCCCAAATCCAGCCTTTGAAATTCTCGCCCTCACGCCACAGCGATAATAGCCATGCACAGACAATCGCAAATAATGGCTTGGCAAATTCAGATGGTTGCAAATTAATCGGGCCGATATAAATCCATCTGGTCGCGCCTTTGACCTCTGCGCCAAGCACAAGGGTCGCGCTCATCAAGCCGATAACGCCAAATAGGCCGAGCAATGAGAGGGCCCTAATCATGCGCGGTGTCATCAAAGACAGAATGAAGACTGCCCCTGCGGCAGGTATCAGATAGACAAGCTGGCGCCAGACAAAGTGGAATTCAGGCAATGATATGCGCGCCGCAACAGGGGGGCTGGCGGCCATCACAAGCAAGGTGCCAATCACCATCAACAAGATAGCGGCGGTTAAAAGCCACCTATCAACGGTCCACCACCAGACTCCTAGAAGGGATCTATCGGTTCTACCCAACATGTGCCGCCTCCTTATGTCTTGTGGTGATAAAGTGCTTGGCAAGGGCGGAGAAATGATCGCCTCTTGCGCCAAAATTTGGGAACTGATCGAAAGAGGCCGCCGCGGGTGATAGCAAGATAACCGCCTTTGACGGTAAGTCTCTTACCGCCATCTCAAAGGCTTCGTCCAACGTCTCATGCGTTGTGCAGTGAATATGAGGCGCGGCGTCTTGATAGAACTCAGCCGCAGAGCTGCCATAGAAATGGGCGCGGTGTATATGGTCAAAAAACGGCTTGCAAGCGGTGAGCCCATCTGCCTTTGCCTGTCCGCCCGCAAGCCAGATAATATCATCATATGCGCCAAGCGCTTTGGCCGTGGCATCCCCATTTGTGGCTTTGGAATCATTCACAAACCCTATCCCGTCTGCCGCGCCGACAGGTTGCAAGCGATGGGCAAGACCGACAAAAGAGGCAAGGCCTGTATGAATTGCCGTCTCTTTGATGCCGCATGCTTTGGCGATCGCAATGGCAAAGTTGGCATTTTGGGCATTATGCGCGCCAGCAAGATAGGGGTTATCAAGGGGCCGCGCGTGCAAATCATCTGCTGAGATAGCTTGGATATGGCACGGCAATGTATCTTTGGCCCACGCAAGCACCTCTTGCATAATCGGTCCCTCATCGCCAATAAGCGCAAGGGCCTCTTTTGGGCAAGCAGAGAGGCTTATTTTTTTGGCCGCAATATAACCATCAAGCCCGCCATGCCTGTCTAGGTGATCTGGCGTGATGTTCAATAAGGCTGTGATATCAGGGGCAAGAGACGGCGTTGTCTCTAGCTGATACGAAGATAGCTCTAGCACGGTGATATGATGGGTGCCAGAAACCTGTGGGGCTTCATTTAGGGCGCATAAAGGCGTGCCAAGATTGCCGCCAATTTGCACAGACGCGCCGCCAGAGGCCAGCAAATGTCCTGTTAAAGCGGTCGTCGTTGATTTGCCATTTGTGCCTGTGATGATCACAAGCTTGCCCCAATTGCCTGTGGAAAGGCCAAACTCTACCTCTGAGATAATCGGTGTCTGATGCGCTCTTGCGGCGCTGGCAACCGGGTGCGGGGCAGGGTGATTATGCGCAATGCCGGGGCTGAGGATAAGCGCGTCAATTTGTGACCAATCCCACTCTTGCCAAGCACAGATATCGCTCTTGGCAATCGCATCATGCATAATCGGGCTATCATCATCAATCACACAAGATACCCCCAACGATAGCGCACGCTGATAGGCGGCACGACCAGAAAGGCCGGCACCAAATACCGCGATATGTCTAAAGTTGTGAGAGGTCTCAATGGTCATGATATAATGCGCGTCTCCTAGCGAAGCTTGAGGGTTGAAAGGGCGATTAACGCCAAGATGACAGAGATAATCCAAAAGCGGATAACGATGGTCGGCTCTGCCCAGCCCTTTTTCTCAAAATGGTGATGCAAGGGCGCCATCAAGAAGATGCGCTTGCCAGTCAATTTGAATGAGGCGACTTGCAATATGACAGATACCGTCTCAAGCACGAACAGGCCGCCTGTGATGGCCAGCACCAATTCATGGCGTGTCGCAACCGATATCGCGCCAAGCGTGCCACCAAGAGCCAGTGAACCTGTGTCACCCATAAAGACTTTGGCAGGCGGGGCGTTCCACCATAAAAAGCCAAGCCCTGCGCCGATTAGCGCGCCGCAAACCACCGCCAATTCACCTGTGCCGGGGATATAGTGAATCTGTAGATAATTAGCGAAATTCAAATTACCTGATAGATACGCAATCAGCGCAAAGACAGAGGCAGCGATCATCACGGGCACAATCGCCAAACCATCTAGCCCATCTGTTAAATTCACCGCATTCGATGCCCCAACAATCACGACAAGCGCGAAGGGAATATAGAAATAAGAGAGATATAAAAGCGTATCTTTTAAGAATGGTAGCGCGATGCCATAGCGCAGATCAGCGGGTGATAATTCGACCAAATAGATAATCGCAACAAGGGCGAGGGCTGTTTGAAGCAGGAATTTTTGGCTTGAACGAAGACCGGCTGAGGACCTCTTTTTCAGCTTGAGCCAATCATCAATCGCGCCAATGCCGCCAAAGCCAATGGCGACAATCAAAATCGGCCATAGATAGGCATTATCAAGCGGCACCCATAGCAAGGTCGTGATCACAAAAATGCCCAAAATCAGCAAGCCACCCATTGTTGGTGTGCCAGCCTTGGTCAGAATGTGGCTTTCAGGGCCGTCAGCTCTAATCGGCTGGCCTTCAGCTTGGTGCGATTTCAGCCATCTGATAAAGGCAGGGCCGATGCACAGGCTGAGAACCATCGCTGTCATAATCGCCCCGCCTGTTCTGAATGTCAGATAGCGGAAGAGGTTTAACGGCTGAAACTGGTCTGCGTAAGGCAGGAGGAGATCAGGAAACATGGGCGGCCCCCCTTGGCGAGGTGTTATTATTTGCGGCACTGATAAGCGCCTTTGCCAATGCTGGTGCGCCAGAGCCGTTTGAGCCTTTGACAAGGATCAAATCGCAAGCTGAAAGCGCGCCGGTAAGATGCGCTTGGCACTGGCTGGCATGTGGGTAATGGGTGAGATGCGTGCGGTGAGCGAGGGCGTTTTGGATCTTGCCCATTGCTTCGCCTACTAGCACAAGACGGTGCGGGGCAATCGCCTCAATCAGCGGAATAAGCGCCTCATGCGCCGCATCACTAATCGTGCCAAGCTCAAGCATATCGGTTAGGACAAGGCCCTTTTTATCATGCGGCAATGTGGCAACATAGCTAAGAGAGGCGGCCATTGAGGCAGGGCCAGCATTATAGCTGTCATTAATCAAAAGGGCAGGCCTGCCATCAAGCGCGATGGCAAGCTGGTTGCCGCGCCCCTCGACCTCTTGCAAATTGGCAAGCGCTTGTTCTGCGGGGCGCCAATCAAGGCCAAGCACATGCAGGCTGGCCAGCGCGATTAAGGCGGTGGTGCTATGATGGGGGGCGGCTAGACCAAGGGTGAATGAGGCGTCTTGATCGGTTAGGTTATTGTGAATGACAAGACGCTGTCCGCCATCACAAGGCGTCTGGCTCGTTAGTTGAATATCGGCGCCTGTCTTGGCACCAAAGCTGATGATGGTTAGGCCTTCTGCCTCTGCCGCGCTGGCAAGGAGCGCGAAATGCGTGTCATCAAAAGGTAGGATTGCCGTGCCATTATTCATGCTACCAGTCATGCCATTATTCATGCCCGCAAAGATTTCAGCCTTAGCATGGGCGATATCTTCGGTTGAATTGAAATGGCCTCTATGGCTGTCAGCGATCTTGGTAATAATCGCGATATCAGCCTGATAGAGATGCGATAGGGGCGCGATTTCACCAGCGTGATTCATCCCCATTTCCATGAGTATCATCTCTGCCTCATCAGGGGTGCGTGCCATCGAGAGAGGGGCGCCAATATGGTTGTTGTAATTACCAGAGCTGGCATGTGTCGCACCATAGCAAGATAGCACGCTGGTCAGCGCCTCTTTGGTGCTTGTTTTGCCGACAGAGCCTGTGATGGCAATCTTGCGTGCCTTTGTGTCTGCCATTGCCGCGCGGGCGATATCATGCAAGGCCATGAGCGGATCTGCGACACAAAGCTGGTGCGCGGCGCTGTCAGGTGAGGGGGTTTTAACAAGGGCGCAATGGCTTGGTAGCAGGTCATCAAGGAACGCATGGCCGTCATGTTTGGTGCCGGGCAAGGCGATAAATAGACCGTCCTGTTCAAGCGTGCGATGGTCAATCGCAAGCGTCATGCAAGGTGCCTTTGGCACGCTTCTATGCCAGTTGCCCTTTGTGATCTTCGCCAAATCTGTGCCAGTCCAATTGGTAATCATCACGCACCGCCTTGTGGCAAAAAGGCAAGCGCGGAGCGGGCGACAGCCGCATCATCAAATGGCAAGGTCTCTGTGCCGACCATCTGTGTGGTCTCATGGCCTTTGCCGGCGATCAGCAATGTGTCACCTGCGCCAAGCGTATCTATGGCTGTTTGAATGGCGGCTTTGCGATTGCCAATCTCATGGAATTTACCCAGCTGTGATTGGGCTTTGCCAGACAGGATTTCGGCACGGATAGAGACAGGGTCTTCGGTGCGCGGATTATCATCTGTGACATAGACCATATCAGCCAGCTTGGCGGCCGCATCACCCATCATAGCGCGCTTGCCCTTATCTCTGTCACCACCGCACCCAAATAGCACAATAAGCTTGCCGCTGGTCTCAGGGCGCAACAGGTTTAAGGCATTTTCAAGCGCGTCAGGCGTATGGGCATAATCAACCAAAATACGCGCTTTTTGCGGATGGCCATGGACAGGTTGCATGCGTCCAGCAATCGGCTTAAGACACGGCAGGGCGCCAAAGGAATCATGAATAGATAGGCCAGATAAATGCGCCATCAACGCCGCCAATAGCGCGTTTTCAGCCTGAAAACGTCCCATCAAAGCAAGTGGGTATTGATAATCTTTGCCAGCATAGCTGAAATGGGCATCAAAGCCGTAATCCTTGGCCGCAAGAGCTTTGATATGCAAATCATTATCGGCAGACGTGCCAATTGTTTTTAGCACAATCGGGCGATCTTGAATATGTTCAATGATCTTTTTGCCATAGCTGTCATCAGCGTTAATCACCGCCGCACCGCCATCTGGTAATAATTCGGTGAAGAGGCGTAATTTGGTCGCAAAATAGCTGTCCATATCGCCGTGATAATCAAGATGGTCACGGCTTAGGTTTGAGAAACCAGCCACATGGATCGAAAGCGGCGAGAGCCTATCTTGGTCAATCCCGTGCGATGAGGCTTCAAGCGCAAGGCACCGCACAGATTGACGCGCGAGCGCATCAATGGTCGCAAAAAGATCATCAGGCCCAGGCGTGGTCAGACCAGCGACGGCGAGATGAGGCTCATCAAGGCTAAGGCCTGTGCGCGCTGTCTTGGCGCCCAAAGTGCCAAGAGAGGCTGCTTCCCAAGTTGATTTCTGCCAAATCTGGCGTAGGAATTCAGCGATTGACGTCTTGCCATTAGTGCCTGTGATCGCGGCTTGGATAGAGGGGCGCTTTGGCCAGAATTTCGCGCAGGCTTTGGCATAATCAGCGCGAATGCTGGCTGATGCCAAATAAGGCACAGAGATATCATCAAGCGGCTTTTCCCCCATGACCGCAACCGCGCCATTGGCAATCGCCTGTTTGATATGGTCATGGCCATCTGCCTGATTGCCTGTGATAGCAATGAATAGGCTGCCGGCCTTAATGCGGCGCGAATCCGCGCTCAGCCCGGTGATGATGGTCTGTGCGGGCTTATCTTTAACAGGCCAATTTTCAACGATATCACAGAGCCGCACTGGTACCCTCCTCTTTGCCAATACGAATATTTGGCACAAGATTCTGGCGAATTTCGGGCGCATTTTCGTCAACAGGAAGAATGCCAAGCTTTGGCGCGATTTGTTCAACAATCTTGCGAATGGCAGGTGCCGCTACCCAGCCAGCTGTCGCATAGCCATAAGAATGTTTTTGTCCCTCTGGCTCATCGACCATGACAAAGATAAGATAGGCCGGGTCATGCGCCGGGAAGGTGCCAATAAAGGATACCATATTCTTATCCTTGCTATAGCGCCCATCGACGACCTTTTCAGCGGTGCCAGTTTTGCCACCAACCAAATAGCCGGGCGCTTCGGCAAAATTGCCTGTGCCATCTTTGTGAGAGACCACAAGACGCATCATTGAACGCAACGCCTTCACATTCTCAGCAGAGAAAATGCGCTGTTCAATCAGCGGTGTTAACGGGTCTCTTTTTAGCAATGTTGGGGCGCGGTAGATGCCATCACCTGCGGCGGCGGCGATAGCGGCTGAGGCATGAACAGGCGTCACAGACATGCCGTGACCAAACGAGATCGTCATCGCTGAGAGGCGCTCCCAACGTTGCGGGATAAGTGGTCTTGCCACTTCGGGCAGTTCAATCGATAGGCGGTCAAGAAGGCCGAGGCGCTCCATATAGGCACGTTGTGCCTCTGCCCCGATAGCATCCGCAATACGCGCAGACCCGATATTAGATGAATAAACCAATACCTCAGACAGGCTGAGGTCTCGCTTCATCATGTGATAATCAGAAATACTGCGCCGCGATATATAAAGCGGTTTTGAGACTTCATAATGCTGGCCCATTTGGGCGGCCCCTGTCTCAAGCGCGATGGCGGTATTGAGGACTTTAAAGATAGAGCCCATCTCGAAGACGCCTTTGGTCGCGCGGTTAAAGCGGGCATCATCAATCGCCTTATTGAAATGATTAGGGTTGAAGTCTGGCAGGGAGGTAAGCGCCAATAATTCGCCTGTCTTCATATCAAGCACAAGACCGGCACCGCCGATGGCTTCAAAGCTATCAATTTGCTTTTGGATTTCGGTGCGCAGGATGGCTTGAACGCCAATATCAACCGATAAGGCGATAGGCTCACCCTTTGAGAGCTCTGCATTAAATTGCTTTTCAATGCCCGCAATGCCCTTACCATCCACATCAATCGTGCCAAGAATATGGGCGGCCTCATTGCCATGCGGATAGAGGCGGGCATTTGTGGGGCTAAAGGCAATGCCTGGCAGGCCTAGCTGCATGATCTCTTCATGGCGGCGCGGTGTCAGGCGGCGCTCAAGCTCAATATAGCGGGTCTTTTTGGCAAAGCGGTTCAGCAGACGCTCTTCGGTCCAATTGGGCAGAAGGGGGGCTAGCAAGGCGGCTGTCTCGAACGGGTCTAGAATAAGCTGTGGGTCGGCATGAAGAATTTTGACAGGCACAGATGTTGCCAAGACCTTGCCATTGCGGTCGGTGATATGACCGCGTTCAATCGCCGCTGGTTTTGGGCTGGCAAATTGCGAGCGTAAATCTTTGTTTGTGGCAAGATAAAAGGCTTTCGCGCCGATGAGTGAAAAGCATAGAAAGGCAAAAAATGTGCCCACAGATAGGCGCCCTAGCGCAATGCGTTTTGACTGCGCTGGTTGCGGCTTGGCAGGCCAGATGATTTCGCGAAAGGCGCGCTTCATTTTTTGCCAGCCTCCTTAAACGCATTATCACGGAACGGGATCGCAGCAAGCGGCAAAACTCTATCAGCTGAAATCGGCTGAAGAGAGAGCAAATTTGATGACAGGCTCAACACACGCTCAGGGCGCGATAGGTAAGACCATTCAGCATTTAAAATCGCTGATTGCTGATTTTCATGACGGATTTGCGCTTCGAGGCGCGCCAATTCATCCGCACGATTATCAAAACTATGGGTGGTCATATAAAGGCCGGTGCCTGAGAAAATCAAAATCAAGGCAATTAAAAGAACAATACGCATGGGTCTTTAAGCTCCTTTTGCCAGAGGGGTGTTGGTGCGCATTGCGGCGCGTAATTTTGCCGAGCGAGAGCGCGGGTTCGTCGCAATCTCATCATCGGTCGGCAAAAGCGGTTTGCGCGTCATCATCGAGAAATAGACAGGGGCCTCTTCCATTTGGGGCAAATGGCGTGAGGGGTTAGCGACCTTGCCGCCGCGTTTGGCGATAAATTGCTTCACCAGCCTGTCCTCAAGCGAATGGAAGGTGACCACAACCAGCAGACCATCGGGCTTTAACAAGCTTTGCGCTGCTTCAAGTGCTTCTTCGATTTCGGCCATCTCTTGATTGACGTAAATGCGCAAGGCTTGAAAAGAGCGGGTGGCAGAATCAGATTGGCCGGGCTTGGGGCGGGGCATAACTGAATGAATGATATTCGCCAATTGCAAGGTGCGGGTGATGGGGGCTTCGGTCCGTGCTTTGACAATCGCTCTGGCAATCCGCCTAGAAGCGCGCTCATCACCATAGGTATAGAGGATATCGGCAAGGTCGCTTTCGGCGGTTTTATTGACAACTTCCTCAGCGTCAAGCCCATCTTGTGACATGCGCATATCAAGCGGGCCATCTTTTTGGAAAGAAAAGCCGCGCTCTGCTTGGTCTAGCTGGGTGGAGCAAACGCCAAGGTCAAAGACAATGCCGTCAACGCCGTCAACACCGTCAACACGCTCATCTTGCGCTTCAAGCAGTTCGGCCATTTGCGAGAAGCGCCCATGGGCAAGGGTAAAGCGGGGGGCAAAGGTATCAACAAGCGGCTGGCCACGCTTAATCGCATCAGGGTCTTGGTCAATCGCCATCAGATGACAATTAGCGGCCTCTAGGATAGCGCGGCTATAACCGCCATTGCCAAAGGTGGCGTCAATATATAGGCCGTCATCTTTAGGTGCGAGGGTTGAGACGACCTCATCAAGCATAACGGGCTGATGCAGGGTCTGGCCACTCATTACGAGCCTCCGTCGGTTGGAGCTGTGTTTCGGCCTAAGGTCAATTTGGGCAGGCCATTTGTTTTCGCGTTGGCTCTGGCCGCTTGTTCTCTTTGCCTAAAGACATCAGGGTGCCAAATCTGGAACGAGCGCCCAATGCCGGCAAAAAGAGCGGTGTCGTCTAGGTTGGAAAATTCAATGAAATCAGAAGAGAGCATGATGCGACCCTCACTATCAAGGCGCATTTCTTGGGCGCTTGAAAGCATGGTGGTCAATGTCGCAACCTCGTCCGACAGGCTGTCCATCGTATCAATCGCATCAACAATCTGCGAGATACGCTCAGGCCCGCACCCCTCGATGCAAGGCAGGACAAGTGATTTATAAAGAAATAGGGAGGCATGATTTGCCTCTAGGGTCGCACGGAAAGGGGCCGGCACTGAGAGCCGTCCTTTGCGATCTATGCGATTTTCGAATGTGGATAAAAATAACGCCACATGAACACCCTTGAGTTACTTTGCCTGTGCCTGTTGATGAAAACCCATCCCTAGCACATGCCTTTGGTTTTTAAACCCATACTCAGTTTAACGGTCTGATTTTATTGGTAAAAATCATATAATTTCGCTTACAATGCCCCCAAAGTAAGGCGGAATTATCCCGAAAAAACCGAATATGGGTTCTTATGGGATATCATGGGTAATAATGGTGGTCAATGGGAAATGCCCTGTATGGCATGGAAAAATCGTGAAAAATCAATGATTTATAAAGTGTTTTGTGAGCTTTGTGTCTTAAGCATCTGCAATATAATGGAAAATCGAAATTCGTTCACTAAATGTTCTAAAAATAGGCCAAAAATACGTGTCTGAGAGGCAAAAAATCACCCCAATCAGCGCAGTGTCTGATTGGGGTGATCTGATAAATATTTAGGGGCCTAATTGTTATTTGAGGCCTGTTATTTAGATCTGCTTTTTTGGGCTATTTAATTGTCACCATAGCGGCGGCGGCGCTGAGATATTCAGTGCTTTTGCGGTCTTCATCATGGCCAATATCATAGCGTTGCAGGGTAACAGGTAGGCCTGCGCCCACATTGATGATGCCTGTCACGAAATGATCCTTATAGGCGGTCGGTGCAACCATCGCGATGATGCGCAAAGCTTGACCTTTACGTGCTTCGACCTCGATTGAGATGGATTTGCCAGGGGCAAGCAGAACGCCTGGAGGGCCGTCGGTTCCATGGCCGACCATGGCCTTTTTGCCAATTGCCTCAACAACCATCGCAGGGTCACCTGTCAGGATTTGATGCTCAGCGGCAGATGAAACATAGTCGCCATCAAAGATTTTCTTGTCCGAACGAATAGGTGCCACCAAGATGGGGGCAAGTAATTCATCTGTCATAAGATTGGTGATGGTAAGGGTGGTCTTATCGCCGCCCATCGCAAAGGCTTGTGCGGTAAGACCGCCAGCGATTACGATAGCACCGATAAGGGTTTTAAGGGTCGTTTGAAAGAGCGTCATTGCAATTCTCCTATAGACATGAACGCGCCTAATATGAGGTCATATTAGGATGGCCGTTTGGTGTAGCTGTTTGGTATAGATAGTCATTGCCTGCTAATGTTCGCATGATATTGATAGTCTTAGTGATAGTGATTGTCTTAGTGATAGTGTTAGTGACAATATGCATGCTTGCGCTCGCATGATAATGGCGAGACACGCTCTCCCTCAGAGATATGTATCTTAGGCGCCCCTTTGTTAATTTTTGATTAAGATTAAGCGCGCATGGAAAGATTAATTTAATAAGGTCAGATGGCCTATAAGCCGGGTTTTGTTCATCGCCCTTTTGAGGGGGCGTTTGATGGCTATTCATCTAGCTGGCCAGTTACCTGACCAGTCCTGCAACCTACCCGAACATCTTGGCAAGATCGCCAATGCCACCGAGGTGGCGCGTGTCCCTATCTGGTCTTGCTCCGAATGGGGTTTACCATGCCAGTGCTGTTGCCAGCGCCTGCGGTGCGCTCTTACCGCACCTTTTCACCCTTACCACGCATCAAAAGATGAGAGGCGGTTTGTTTTCTGTGGCACTTTCCCTAGGGTTGCCCCCGCTGGACGTTATCCAGCATTCTGATCTTGTGGAGCCCGGACTTTCCTCTCGTGCGCTTATAAAAGCGTACCAGCAACCATCCAGCCATCTGACCTAGGCGTCTTTTTGCCCCAGCTTTATGGTATCGTCAAGTTTTGGAGATGTAATTAGGATTAGCCCCGCTTATTAGCCGTCTAGTGCTTCTTTCTTCATTTCCACCTCAAGCCACGCTTCTTCCTTGTCGGCGAGCGTTTGTTTATCTTGGGCGATCTTATCTGCCACCCCTTGATAGGCGGCGGGGTCTTTGGCAAAGAAATCCATATCTGTCAGGCGTAACTCATTCTTGGCAATCGCCGCCTCAAGCGCGTCAATTTCCTTGGGCAATGTCTCAAGCGCATGCACATCCTTATAAGATAGCCTGTCTGTGCGAGGCCCTTTTGGCTTTTCCTTTTGCGCTTGCTTTTTCTTCTTCGCGGCCGCCTTGTCTTTACTCTCAGCCCCTGTCTTGCGGGCAAGGTAATCATTATAGCCGCCCGCATGCGGGGTGATTTTGCCATCCCCCTCAAAGGCCAGAACAGAGGTCACGGTGCGGTCAAGAAAGTCTCTATCATGGCTGACAATCATGATGGTGCCATCATAATCACCGACTACCTCTTGCAACAAATCAATGGTTTCCATATCCAAATCATTGGTCGGCTCATCAAGCACGAGGAAATTATGCGGTTGGGCAAAAATCTTGGCCAATAGCAAACGGTTCTGCTCACCACCTGACAGGGTGGAGACCTTTTGAGTCATCTTGTGATCATCAAATAAGAAATCGCGCAAATAGCTGGTGACATGTTTGGTTTTGCCTGCGACCTCGACACTATCACCGCCATCAGGGCAGAGAACTGACCAAGGAGAGCCTGTTTGATCAAGCGCGGCTCTAGACTGGTCAAAATAGGCAGGTAGCAAGCCAAAGCCTGTTTTCACATGACCTTGATCAGGCTTGGTCTCCCCTAACAATACGCGCACCAAAGATGATTTGCCTGCCCCGTTCGGGCCTAGCACACCAATCCTGTCACCGCGTCTGATACGGGCATGAAAATGCGAGACTAGCGGCCTTGTGCCGGCCTTTGTCTCGACCGCGATTGAGACATCTTTTGCCTCAAGCACCACCTGACCACCGCCCTCAGCAGGGCCTGTTGTGATAGACATAGAGCGTGCGGCAAGACCGCCTTCTCTGGCGCGTTGAATGCGCAGATTGGCCAATTCACGCAAGCGGCCTTGGTTTCTTTTACGGCGCGCAGAGATGCCTTGGCGTGACCATCTGGTCTCTTCTGCGATGCGCTTATCTAATTTGGCAAGGCGCACGGATTCTTCTTGCTCAATGCCATCTGACCAATCTTCAAATTGATCAAAAGGCGCGGTTCTGGTGCGCAAAGTGCCTTGGTTAATCCAGATCATCCCATTGCCAAGCGCCCGCAAAAAAGCGCGGTCATGCGAGATAAGCACAAGCGCGCCTTGGCGTTCGCGCAACAAGCCTTCGAGCCATTCAATCGTTGGCAAATCAAGGTGGTTGGTCGGCTCATCCAACAGCAAGACATCTGGGTTTGTGACAAGCGCGCGTGCCAGAGATGCGCGCCGCGCCTCGCCCCCTGATAGGCCTTCGGTCATGCGTGCAGGGTCCATCCCCATTTTTTGCAACAGCGCCTCTGCCCGGAAAATCTCATGACTATCCTCAAGCCCCTCTGCCACATAAGAAGCCAGCGATTGCACGCCCTTTATGACAGGCACTTGCGGCAGATAGGCAATTTCGGTTTGCGGTGCGACCCAGCGCGACCCTTCATCAGCCTCTGCTGTGCCTGTGATAAGCTTCATCAAGGTTGATTTGCCCGCCCCATTGCGCCCCACCAAGGCGAGCCTATCACCATTATGGATAGACAAATCAACGCCGCGCAATAGCCAGCGGTCGCCAAGATTGACGCCAATATCACTTAAAGTCATGAGAGGGGGAGGAGCCATAATCGTATCAGCTTTCGGATGATTGCCCATTACGTGTTAAGTCAGCACGTGTTAAGTCGGCACGCATTAACTCATAAGCGCGGTTGATGCGGGCGAGCCTGTCAGTGGCATTGTCGATGAATTCAGCTGGCATGCCTTTGGCGATGAGCTGGTCAGGGTGATGCTCTTTTGCTAAGCGCATCCAAGCGGCCCGAACATCTTTGAGGGAGGCTGTTTTTTCCACGCCCAAAATATGGTGCGGGGGCGGATTATCTGCGCCATATATCTCTGAGAGGCGGGCAAAATCAGCCTCATCATAGCCGAATATCTCTGCCACCTCGCCAAGATAGGCCCATTCAGGCTCTGTGATATCGCCATCTGCTTTGGCAATGTGAAACAGCAAATCAAGCAATTGTTCCAAGATAGGCGCTCTGGCACCAAATAGGTTCACGGTTTGCTTGGCATAGGATTGGAAGCCATCTTGCGTTTGACGCGCTAAATCCCAGAATTTTGCGACCTGTTTGATATCTTTTGGCGGGATATGCACACGGCTTCGAAAGGCTCTGATCTCTGATTTGGTGACGATCCCATCTGTGCGCGCCATTTTCGCCGATAGCGCGATGACCGCAACCGTAAAGGCGACATTGCGGGTCTGGTCAGGGGCAAGGGCCTGTTTGAGGCCGCGCCCTGCCACATGGCCTGCCGCAGCGCCAAGCAATGCGCCAATAGGACCGCCAATTGCAAAGCCCGCCGCGCCGCCAATAATGATGCCCCAAATTGTCATGCTTTGTTTTAGCCCTACCATCACTGATAAAGCAAGTTGCCTTCTGTCGGTTATTTGTTATTTTTGCACAAGCAAAGCCGCAGTGAAGCGGTGCTTATCAGATAGGTGCGCGTGATGACAAATCCTAGTCACAATGACGATATAATTCATGATTTTACGGGGCTTAAATGCCCTCTGCCTGTCTTGAAAGCGCGTCGTGCGCTAAAAGAGGTGGCACAAGGCACCATCCTCACCTTTTTGGCAGATGACCCGGCAGCACCTCTTGATTTTGACCATTTTTGCGAGACCTCAGGCCATCGGCTTGTCAGCCAAGAGGCGCGTGAGGGGCTGTTTCGCTTTGTGATTGAAAAGCAGGGTTAAGCGCGGCCAATAGCCGTTTATGCGTCTCTGTTTTTTGATCATTATCAGGTTTTTGATCACTGTCAGGGCGATAGCCGCAAGCCTCAAGGCAGACATAAAAGCCATCTGCTGGCCTGCCACGCACCTTTGATATCACTAGTGCGGCCCTGATAGGCGCCCCTGCTGTGATATCTTGCGCTATCAGCGTCTCAAGAAAATTGGTCAGCTTATGAATGCGGTGCGGTGATGGCACGCCGCACTGACTTGCCAGCCCATCATAGGTAATGGTCTGCGCCTTTTGGGCCAAAATAAGCAGCAGCATCTCAGCACGCTTTTGCCAATCCTGACCTTCATTTTTATCTGGGCTAGGCTGAGGTGTTATTGTCGGCCTGTTTGTGTTATTCATAGCCTGTCTTATCCTCATCTATGCGTTTCTGGTACATGAGACATATATGAGACACATATGAGACATATGCGCCTATGACCATTTTAATGGATGCCTTTATTTATGATTTTACTACGATCAATCTTGTTTAATATCTTTTTTTATTTAGGCACAGCCTTCTTGGTTATCGGCTTCTCGCCGCTTTTGCTATTGCCGGCGCGTATTGCCAGTCTTTTGGGCATGTTTTGGGGGGCTTATACCAGTTTCATTTTATGGCTGTTTTGCGGCATCACACACAGTCTGCGCGGTGATATGCGCCTTGGTGATCAGGTCATCTATGCCGCCAAACATCAATCAGCTTGGGAGACCATGCATCTTTGTTGGCGCCTCAACGGGCCGGCGATTGTCCTGAAAAAAGAGCTGATTATGATCCCATTTGCCGGCTGGTTTATGGCGCGCTCTGGGGCGATTGCGGTTGACCGCAAGGCTGGGATGAAGGCCTTGAAGAAATTGCGCACCGATGCGATTAAAGCAAGAGAGGCGGGCAGGTCTTTGCAAATCTATCCGCAAGGCACAAGAGTGGCCCCCGGCACAAAGGCAGATTATCAGATTGGCGTCTATACAATCTATGAGGCGACAGGCCTGCCGGTGGTGCCGATTGCGCTGAATTCAGGGGAATGTTGGGGGCCGCGTGCTTTCAAAAAGATCCCCGGCAAAATCGATGTCTCTTTCTTGCCTGAGATTGAACCTGGCCTATCTCGTAAGGTGTTCATGGCACGTCTTGAAGAGGCGATTGAAACTGAAATGACACAGCTGGCACCTGCACAGGCAAAAAAAGAGGCATAGGCGCATTATGGATGGCGAGAGTTTTTATCATCAGCAACAATATAATGTGCTTGGCACGCCGTTAATCGGCTGTTCGACAAGCCCTATGACAGGCTTTTTCCGTGATGGCTGTTGTGCCACGGGCCCGGAAGATAGAGGTGTTCATACCGTCTGTGCACAAATGAGTGATGCCTTTTTGGCGTTTTCACGTGATGCGGGGAATGATTTGATAACGCCGCGCCCTGAATTTGGGTTTCCCGGCCTGAAAGCAGGGGATTTTTGGTGCCTATGCGCCGGACGATGGGAAGAGGCAAGGCAGGCTGGTATGGCGCCAAAAATTAAGCTGGCCGCCACAAATAGAGTCACGCTTGCCCTTGTGCCGCTTGATATTTTAACAAGTTACGCACTGGATGCGCCGAATAAATAGCCATTCATTAGGAAGCGCGGTCTTTTTGTGATATGCTGAAACCGTGGTCGGGGGAAGACATGCCACAATTATGCTTATCTAATATGCTTATATATAAGATAAAACGTATTTTGGGGTAAGGTGTCCCTCAGCGAGTTGGGACCGGCTAGGATACTCAACCAAGGGACACTACCTATACGCCATCATGGTGAAAGTGGTTTTCTCTCGATCCTGTTTTTTTTCGTCGTTCCGTATTGTGGGATGATTATCAGGTAAAAGCGCGTGACTTACGCCACCTCATGCCTGATTTCTAAGCGCATGTTCAATTTTTGTGCATTTATCCTGTACGGCAATCAGGCCCGCTGATTGTGCGAGCGCCATCGCATCATCATTTATCACGCCTATTTGCATCCAGAAATAACGCGCGCCAATCTCGATAGCTTCCTGTGCAATGGCAAGGCAGACCTCTGATTGGCGGAACACATCCACCATATCAACCGAGACAGGGATATCAGATAGCTTGCCATAGCATAATTGCCCCAATAGCGGTTTGCCAGCAAGGCCGGGATTGACCGGGATGACCTGATAATCATGCGCCAACAGATAGCTCATCACCTGATAAGAGGGGCGTTCAGGATTGGCACTCGCCCCGATAAGGGCGATGGTTTTGCTATCGGCAAGAGACCTGTCTATGCGGGCCGCATCATCGGTGAAATCGGACGTCATATCGCACTCCTATCGGGATTGATCATGCATCAGGGGCCGTTGGCGCTTGGCATGGTAAGGTGATTTTAAAGGCGGCGCCCGTAGCGCAATCTTCGAGGCGAAGCTTGCCGCCCAATAATTGGATAATCCGCGCAGAAATAGGCAAGCCTAGACCAACGCCCTTTTTGGAACTCTCCCCTGAGAGTGTCGCGAATTTTTCAAAGATAACATCTCGATCTTCAGGGCGAATGCCGGGGCCATTATCGCTCACTGAGATTTCTATGAAATCTGGCTGATCTGTCTGTTTTTTCTTATCGTTGGCACGGCTTGCTTGATGCACCTCAATCCAAATGGACGGGGTGTCGCCCTTATTATGCTTCACACCGTTTGAGATAAGGTTAATCAGCGCCTGCACAAGACGGTCTGCATCTGTCTCAAAAGCGATTGTGTTTTTGGGCAGGTGAATCTTTGCGCCTCGCTCTTCTATGAGGCTGTCTGCGGCGATGAGCGCGCGATTGAGCAATTTATCGCTATCAGTCTTCTCATAATTCAGCTTTGGCACACGGCTCTCAAGGAAGTTTAGCTCTAGAATTTCATCTAGCAGGCGCGTTAGGCGTTGGCTTTCTTCATGAATGATGCTGGCAAAATAGACACTCTTTTTCTCATCATGCGCGCTTGTTTCACGTAATATCTCTGAAAAAGAGCGGATAGATGTCATAGGCGTGCGCAATTCATGGCTAACTTGCGAGAGGAAATCATCGCGCTGATTGCCCATTAAGATCAGTTGCATATTGGCATTGCGCAATTGCTGGGCAGTGTTTTGCAGCTCTTCTGATTTCACTTCTAATTCGGCCGAATAGGCGCGCACTCTGGCAGATTCATCAGCCACCGCCACCAAATCAGAAACCGATAAATCACCATGCCCACCAATTTGCCGAATGATGGCCTGCGCGGTGGCGGCGCCAACAACTGAGGCGAATTCGCGTTCAAGATCATCGAGCAGGGCGGCGGTTAATGCTGGCAGGGCATTCACCTTGCCTTGCTGTTCAGCCGCACGTTTGAAGAAGTTTTGCCCTTCCTTGCGCCCCAAAATACGCTGTGATAGGCCCAATAATTCATGCGCTGAGCCAGAGGTATGAAAGACAGAAGAAGGCCGTCTTAATGCCGCATCAGATTGGAAGATGGCGGCTTGCAATAATTCCATATCGCTGGGGCGTGTTGCCATAGAGACAAGGACAAAGACCACTGAATTGGCGCCAAGAGACCAGACAAAGGAATGAACAAGCGGGTCTGGGATCATCGAGCCAAATAGCGCATAAGGTTTTAAGAGGGCAATCCCAAATAGGCCTTCCTCAATCACAGTGTTTGACATCACAAAGCTATTCTCAAAGCTTGGGATGAAGAGTGTGAATAGCCAGATAAGAAAGCCTGTGATAACCGCCGATAGGGCGCCTGCTTTTGTGGCTTGTCGCCAAAACATCCCGCCAACCAGCGCAGGGATAAATTGACTGACCCCCAAAAAGGCGATGAGGCCAATAGAGGCAAGCGCATCTGAGCCGCCTGATAGGCTGTAATAAAGATAGCCAAGCCCTAGCAGCGCAAAGATCGTCATGCGGCGCGAGATAAGCGTGATTTGGCGCAAGTCACTGCGAAGATGCGGCGCACGGCTTTGCAACATGAGGCTTAGCGGCAAGATGAGGTGGTTCGAGACCATCGTTGCCAATGCCAAAGTCGCCATAATCACCATCGAGGTCGCGGAGGAAAAGCCGCCAAGAAAGGCAATGATCGCCAGCCAATCATAGCCCTGCGATAGAGGCACGGTGATGACATAAAGGTCAGGGTTACTATCAGTGCCAAGCGTGCTGAGCCCAAAAATAGCAATCGGCATCACAAAGAGGCACATGATGAACAGATAAGTCGGAAACGCCCATGAGGCGAGGGCAAGCTGTTTCTCATTATGGTTTTCAACAACCATCACTTGGAACATGCGCGGCAGACATATGATCGCAAAGGCTGAGAGGAAAATCAACGTCGCCCAACGCGAGGAATAAAGGCTATCTGCCTCAAACCGTTCGGTTAGCGCTTGTGTCATAATCGGGGTATCGCTGGTCGAAATCCAGAACATAACGGCAATGCCAACCGCCACAAGCGCAACCAATTTTACAATCGCCTCAAGCGCGATGGCTGTGACCACCCCTTCATGGCGCTCTGAGGCATTGATGGTTCTTGTGCCAAAAATCGTCGTGAAAATCGCAAGCCCGATGGCGAGTGACAGCGCGATCACAGCGTTGGTTGCCCCGCCCCCTGAGGCAGGCTCATTGGTGAAGACGGAGAATGACAGGGTCAGTGACTGCAATTGAAGCGCGATATAAGGCGTGGTGCCGATAATCGCGATGATGGTGATAACCGCCGCAAGAGACGAGCTTTTGCCATAGCGTGCCGACACAAAATCAGCGATTGAGGTTAGTTTTTCTTGCCTGCCTATACGCACCAAACGGCGCAAAAACCACCACCAACCGACAAAAATAAGGGTGGGGCCTAGATAGATTGTTATGAACTCAAACCCATTACGCGCGGCCGATCCAACCGCGCCATAAAACGTCCATGCGGTGCAATAGACCGATAGTGAGAGCGTGTAGACAAGCGGTGATGTGAAAAAATAAGATTGGCTTTTTTGCGCCGCCCTATCAGCAAAAGACGCAACGCCAAATAAGGTGGCGGCATAGAGGCTGGCTATCAGGGCAACAATTTGAATGGTTGTCATTTGCTATCTGGCCTCTTTTACTTAAGACAAGGTGGTCTTATCGGCTTGAGAGGCGACAGTGACAGCTGGCATGCGGCGGTGGAAACGGTTCGCAATGATGGTAAGGCCGATGAGTAAGAGCCAAAATAAAAATAAGCCCGTGCCCGTGCGCACAATGGCAGAGGCACTGCCTTGCGTGATGATGATATTCACAAGCGGCGTTGCCAGAAGCGCCAATGCCACAGAGACGATGATGAGCGATAGGCGGTGAAAGCGCGAAGATGGCATGCGTTCAACTCCTCTCTAATGATGACTAGCGCGGATTGGCATTTTGCAGCATCTCTTTTACCGAGGCGACGAGCTCTGCGTTGGCAAATGGCTTTGTCATAAATTGCGTGACGCCAGACAGATGCGCTAATTGGCGGTCTTTGGCTTGCCCTTTGGCGGTGAGCATAAGTATAGGGATCGTCTCACCTGCCTCAGCGCCTCTTACTTCACGCGCAACTGTGATGCCTGATTTATTTGGCAGCATATAATCTAGCACGATGAGCGCGGGTTGTTGTTCAAGAATCTGCTCAGCCGCATCTGCGCCATCGCGCAAGATATGCACAGCCCAGCCTTCAAGTTCAAACAAATAGCTTAATGCCTCAACGATGAATGGCTCATCTTCAACAATTGATATAATAGTCATCTTCATCCCCACCCTATTCACAAGAGTGACAAAAAATAGGCCAAAAAGCTAGTTCAAAAACAGGGGGTCATCCTAGTCCGCGAAAAGAGCATAGGCCTCACGCCGGTCGGTGCAATCTGTGCGATTGCAAACTGAACAGTGAAAGCCAACCGCCACATCAGGTGGCGCAAAGGGCGTGGGATCATCTGTCTGTGCTTCGTGAAACAGCATCACAGATTGGCTGACAGGCACAAGTTGGGCAAAGTCGCGTTTGCGTGTTTGCGCGATGGCATAGGCCTGATAGGTCTCGCCCGTGATAAAGGACATGCGTTGCAGAACAGGCTCACCGGTGGCGCCAAAAGCGCGGTAAATCGGCCATCTTGGGCAGGCGCCAGAACGTGATGGCAGGCGCATTGTGCCAATCTCATGGCGATAGAGCACCCCGCCCGCATTATCAACCGCCAATAAGCCATAGTCAGGCAGCCCCTCTTGGCCAGATAAGGACAGCAATTGATAAAACACCAAAGACGCTGGCAGACCGAAATGATCTGCGATTAAAAAGGGCTGGTTATGATGGGCCTTAAAGCTTTCATGCAGGGCTTGGCGCGTAATCACCTCTTGCGCCCGCAAGAAGGCAGGGGCGTTCTTAATCGCCTCAGGCAGATTAAGGCTGGGCAAGGCCTCGCTATCGCTAGGTGTTTTGGCTTTGGGGCGTGCAAGATTATGTGATGCGCGCTGTGTGGGCGCCTCATTCACCTCTGCCTTGCCAGCTTGTGCAGGGTCAAATTGTAACAGTAATTTTTCGGCCGTGACCGATAGGCGCTTACTTTCTTGAAAGATGTTCTGGATGAATGATTTTTGCTTGGCCTCTTCCATCGAGCCACGCATCACAAGCAATTCAGAAATTGACCGGATGGCCGTAATATTAGAGAGCATAATATGGATGGTCTCAGACAAGATAGGGTCATGCGATAATCTATCTGATAGGATTTCAATCAGCGATTCAAGCCGCTTTCGCGTCTGTGCTTGATGCGATAAGACAGAGGCCCAGCCGGGGAATCTTGTGGTGAAAATCTCAATCTCATCAAGCTCAGCTGTGGGCGCATTATATGTGCTTGGGACTTGGCGGGCTGATTGTTGCAGATGTTCAATCATCTCGGCGGTGGCACCGCGCACAAGCAGGGTGCGATCGGTCTCAAGGGCGTTGGCAAAGACAGATAATAACTTGCCCGCAACCGCTCTTTTATCATGCTCAATCAGATTGAGGTAAGTGGGCGAAATGCCGACAAGCTTTGCCAAGGCAGATTGTTTTAAACCTTTCTGCGCTCTAATCTCTCTGATGCGCCCGCCAATGGTTTGCGCCATAATCGCTCCTATTTTTAATGAAAGCCCCTGATGCCCAAGAGGTGCTTGTAAATAAATTTACAATAAATGAGCGATGTTTCAAATATTTTTTTACATAATCGTCACTGATTTTCAGAATCGCCATTGATGCCAAGGCCCCTATCTTGTTGTGATAAAGAATGGCTCGTTTTGCGGTTTAAAAGAAACAAAGCGGGTCGCACGGAAGTCTTAAGGCACAGAAATGTGTTTTAAGCGTGAGATAGACAAGGGAGGAAACATGTCTAGAATTACCACAACACGTCGTGGTTTGCTAAAAGGCGGTGCGACACTTGGCGCTGGCTTGGCATTACCAACGATCTTTACAAGCCCTGCTGCGGCTTATTTGAATGAGCCAAAGGGTAGCACTGTTACGCTTGGTTTCAACGTACCGCAGACAGGCCCATATGCTGATGAGGGCGCGGATGAATTGCGCGCTTATTTGCTGGCTGTTGAGCACCTAAATGGTGAAGGCGACGGCGGCATGATGAATACATTTTCATCAAAGGCGCTGAAGGGTAATGGTATCCTTGGCAAGAAAGTGACTTATGTGACAGGTGACACACAGACAAAGTCTGATGCGGCACGTGCCTCTGCAAAGTCAATGATTGAAAAAGATGGCGCTGTGATGATCACAGGTGGTTCATCTTCAGGTGTGGCTGTTGCTGTGCAGGCATTGTGTCAGGAAGCTGGCGTGATTTTCATGGCAGGTCTAACACACTCAAACGACACAACAGGTAAAGACCGTAAGGCAAATGGCTTCCGCCACTTCTTTAACGGTTACATGTCTGGTGCGGCTTTGGCGCCAGTGCTTGAAAAGATGTATGGTAAAGACCGTCGTGCCTATCACCTAACAGCTGATTACAACTGGGGTTGGACACAGCAGGAATCAATCGCAGCTGCGACTGAAGCCAAAGGTTGGGAGACAGTCAACAACGTCACAACACCACTAACAACCACAGACTTCTCAAGCTATGTGGCACCTGTATTGAACTCTGGTGCAGACGTTCTTGTATTGAACCACTACGGCGGGAACATGATCAACTCATTGACATCTGCTGTACAGTTTGGTCTTCGTGACAAGGTTGTAAACGGCAAGAACTTTGAGATTGTTGTTCCACTATACTCACGTCTAATGGCACGTGGTGCTGGTGAAAACGTTAAGGGTATCTTTGGTTCAACAAACTGGCACTGGTCACTAACAGATGCTGGCTCAAAGGCGTTTGTGAAGTCATTTGGCGAGAAGTACGGCTTCCCACCATCACAGGCTGCACACACAGTTTACTGTCAGACATTGCTATATGCCGATGCTTGTGAGCGTGCTGGTACATTCAACCCATGCGGTGTTGTTGAAGCTCTTGAAGGCTTCAAGTTTGACGGCTTGGGCAACGGCGCAACTGAATATCGCGCTGAAGATCACCAGTGCTTTAAGGATGTTCTTGTTGTGAAGGGTAAAGAAAACCCAACTTCAGAATTTGACGTTCTTGAAATCGTTGAAGTGACACCACGTGAGCAGGTCGAATATGCACCTGACCATGAAATGTTCTCAGGCGGTGCCCTTGGCACATGTAACCCAGGCGCTTAATAGCCCGGGTTCCTGATAACAAGTAAAGTAAGGGCCACGCTGTGATTGTTCAGCGTGGCCCCCTTACACCCTTTTCATAAATTTAAGTAGGTTTTTAAAGAAGATGGACGCGATACTGCTTCAAATTCTCAACGGTCTCGATAAAGGGTCTGCCTATGCGCTTATCGCATTGGGTTTGACGCTTATCTTTGGCACCCTTGGCGTGGTTAATTTCGCGCATGGTGCCTTATTTATGATTGGTGCCTTTTGTGCGGTGACACTGCAGAAAGTCTTCAATCTTTATTCCGTTGTGATCGACCCCACAAAGACTGATTTTTTAGGTAATCCGCTCAAAGTCAAAGTGCCCTATGTTGAAACATGGTTTGGCGAAATGGCTGGGCAAGCGATTATTAACTGGTCCGTTCCCCTTGCGATTCTTGTTGCCATACCTGTTATGGTGACGATTGGCTATGTGATGGAACGTGGGCTGATTAAGCATTTCTATAAGCGCCCGCATGCTGACCAGATTTTGGTGACATTCGGTCTTGCCATCGTCTTGCAAGAGATCATCAAAGCATTTTACGGGGCGAACCCAATTCCAACACCTGCACCTGATGTCTTCAAAGGTTCATTTGATTTTGGTGTGCTCATTGGTTTTGATGAGAATTCGATTATCTATCCTTATTGGCGTCTAATTTACTTTGTCTTCTCGGCCCTTGTCATCGGTCTTGTCTTTGCCTTCTTGCAATTCACCACCTTCGGGATGGTGGTAAGAGCCGGTATGGCAGATAGAGAAACGGTTGGTCTATTGGGGATTAATATCGACCGTCGCTTTACCTTGATGTTTGGTATCGCCGCCGCGGTGGCTGGCTTGGCTGGTGTGATGTATACGCCGATTAACCCGCCAAACTATCATATGGGCATGGACTTCCTTGTTCTGTCATTCGTGGTTGTGGTTGTGGGCGGTATGGGCTCATTGCCGGGCGCGGTATTGGCTGGCTTCTTGCTAGGCGTGCTAGAGAGTTTTGCTTCGATGAACGAGGTGAAGACACTGCTACCTGGTATTGACCAAATTATTATTTATCTTGTGGCTATTGCGATTTTGTTGACCCGTCCTCGTGGATTGATGGGCCGTGCTGGCGTGATGGAGGATTAAATGAAACATCTTACCAAAAATGATCGCCTGCTCTTTATCTTCTTTACCATCATGGTCCTAGCAGGCCCGATTATCCTTGCGCCATTTGGTGCGGGCTATCCTGATTTGCTCCAGCGTTTTGCGATTTTCGGTCTCTTTGCTGTTGGCTTTAACATTCTGTTTGGCATGACAGGCTACCTGTCATTCGGTCACGCGGCCTTTCTGGGGGTTGGATCTTATTCCGCTGTTTGGATGTTTAAGCTTTTGACGATGAACGTCATTCCAGCTTTGTTCCTGTCAGTGGTTATCTCTGGTCTGTTTGCGTTGCTAATCGGCTTTGTCTCATTGCGTCGTTCAGGGATTTACTTCTCTATTCTGACGCTTGCCTTTGCGCAGATGAGCTATAACCTTGCCTATTCAGTGCTAACGCCGATTACCAATGGTGAGACAGGTCTGCAACTAAACCTCTCAGATCCTCGTATCCTAGATGCGGCGAATACAACAGGTTCTATCCCATCGACAAATCTGTTTGGTTTGACGATGAATTCAACTGCCAAATTCGAACTGCTTGGCTTGGTGTTCCAGTTTAATGTCGGCTTCTATTTCTGTGCGCTTATCTTGATTGCTGGTTTTTATATTGCGATGCGCATTGCCCGTTCACCATTTGGGCTGATGTTGCTGGCGATTAAGACGAACCAGACAAGGTTGAATTACACAGGTGTGAATACCCGCCCTTACACGTTGGCAGCCTTTGTTATCTCTGGCATGTATGCGGGGCTTGCTGGTGGCTTGATGGCCATTACCGACCCGCTTGCAGGCGCTGAGCGTATGCAATGGACAGCCTCTGGTGAGGTGGTCTTGATGACCATTCTTGGCGGTGTTGGCACCTTGCTTGGCCCTGTTTTGGGCGCTGGTTTTATCAAATATTTTGAGAATATCTTCTCAAAGATTAATGACAGCGTATTGGAAAGCTGGTTCAGCTTCCTGCCAGAGGGTCTGTCTGATGCGATGGTCTTTGTGTTGCATTTCTTTGTCGGCAAAGGCTGGCACCTAACATTGGGTTTATTGTTCATGCTGGTGGTGATTTTCTTGCCAGGCGGTCTTATGGAAGGTGGCACGCGTCTTTATAATGCGTTCCGCTCAAAGGACACGAAATCGTCAAAAGACGAGCCAAAAGCAGCAGAATAGGGGGGCGAGTTATGAGTTATCTTGAAATACGTGGTGTGAATAAGCGTTTCGGCGGCTTACAAGCACTAGATGATGTGAACCTATCTGTTGAAGCAGGCACAATTCATGCGATTATCGGGCCAAATGGGGCTGGTAAATCAACTTTGCTGAACACGTTTGTGGGCAAGCTGACACCAGATTCAGGCACGGTGACATTTGATGGCCAGTCTCTTCTGGGTATCAAGCCGCATGAAATTAACCAGGTTGGCGTGGCACGTGTGTTCCAAACGCCTGAGATTTTCTCAGAATTATCAGTGCTTGATAATGTGATTATCCCCTGCCTTGCCAAGCGTGATGGGTCGTTTAAGCTTAACGGCTTATCGCTTCTCTCAAGACAGGCAGATATTCGCGAAAAAGCAGAACAGATGCTGATTGATGTGAATATGCAGGATAAGCGCAATATGACGGCTTCATCTTTGTCGAGAGGTGATAAAAGACGCCTTGAGATGGCGATGTGCCTATCGCAGGATCCGAAATTGTTGCTATTGGATGAGCCGACCGCTGGTATGGCGCGCGCTGATACGAATAACACAATTGACCTGTTGGCTGAAATTCAGGAAAAGCGCAAAATCACTAAAGTTGTGATTGAGCATGATATGCATGTGGTCTTCTCACTTGCGCAAAAGATTTCAGTGTTGGCGCAAGGCCATGTGATTGTGGAAGATAAGCCAGAAAATATTAAAGGCCATCCAAAGGTCAAAGAAGCGTATCTAGGGGGGACGAGTTAATGGCTGGTAATAGCTTTTTTGAAGCACATGATCTGCAAGCTTATTATGGGGAATCATATATTGTCCAAGGGGTGAGCCTGTCTGTGAATGAAGGTGAGATTTTGGCTTTGCTTGGGCGTAATGGCGCGGGCAAGACATCCACACTTCGGGCTATTGCGCGTCTTGATAATCCTGAGTTACGCGGTGGTGAGATTTGGCTAAATGGCACATCTCTGCATGATAAAAAAGCCTTCCAAGCCTCACAGCTTGGCATGGGTTTGGTGCCAGAAGATCGCCGCATCATCCAAGGTTTGACCGTCGAAGAAAACCTAAAGCTTGCCCAGATTGAAAAGCCGATTGGCTGGTCAATTGAGCGGATTTATGATTTGTTCCCGCGCCTTGGTGAGCGTCGCAACCAAGAGGGCACAACGCTCTCAGGCGGTGAGCAGCAGATGCTGGCGATTGGCCGTGCCTTGGCAAGAGAGGTCAAATTGCTCCTGCTTGATGAGCCATATGAAGGTCTTGCACCTGTGATTGTTGAAGAGATCGAAAAGACACTTCATCAGATTAGATCAGAAGGCATCACAGCGATTATCGTTGAGCAAAATGCGATCGCCGCATTGAAGCTAGCAGACCGTGCGATTATCCTTGATACAGGTCAGGTGGTCTATGATGGCTTGGCAAAGACGGTTCTTGAAGATGAACAGCTGCGTCACGATTATCTCGCTATCTGATGCGGATTTGAGACTAGATTAAGAGCGACGAGAGACCCTGCCAGAATTGCTTTGGCAGGGTTTTTTATGGCCTGATTAAAGGCCCACCATAAAGACATCAAACGAGATAGCCTTGCCAATAATTTGATGCGAGGGCGCTGGCAGGCCATCTAGGCGTTCTGCCTTTGTGGGCCATTTGACAACGACACGCTTTGCCGCGGTTTCAAGGGCGGTTTTAAGGGCGGTTTCAATCAGATCCCTCTGGTCTGGATCTGTGCCGACAAGGGCTTGGATTTTCTGCATATCGCCATTCACAAGCGCCGATTTCTTGCGCGCCGGATGCATCGGGTCAACGACAATCACATCTGCCGATAGGGTGGGTAATAGGTCGATGGAATTGCCGTGAAGCAACCTCATGCGGCTGGTGATTTCGGCATAGATGCCGCCTGTATTTTGTGCCTTTATCAGCGCGTCTGCGAGCATTTGATGCATCTTATCTGAGCGTTCAATCATCGTGACATGAGAGCCAAGCGAGGCAAGCAGAAACGCATCCTTGCCTTGGCCGGCGGTGGCATCAATGATGGTCGGGCAGAGGCCGTTTTTCATACCAACAGCTTTGGGCAGATCCTGCCCCCGCCCGCCGCCAAATTGCAAGCGATGGCGCACAGCACCTGTGGTGAAATCACATGAAGGCAAATCAGTCATGAAACTACTCTTTAGACGATAACAGCCCCCATTATGGCAAATTTAGCTGGCTAACAGCAAGGGGGGTGTTTGCCCCCCCCTGTTGACGCTAACTCTTACCGCTGATAGCCTCATAGCAATTCACGTCTTGTGCGAGAGCTTCGTGATTGTCATAGCTGTTTGTTTTGTTATGCGTACCGCCCTGATGGGCCAGCTTGCAACCGCACCAAATGAGTGATGCACCCCGCTATGATAAGGGGTTTTGATTGGCATCACCTCATGTGTTTTACCCGTACCCATTTATGTATTAAAGGCGACTTATCGTCTGTTTTGTCCTGTTAATTTCTCTGGCTATTGCGTAAGGCCGAACTTGATAGGAGAGACAAAAATGCAAAAGAGTATTTTGTTAGCTGTTGATGGCTCTGGGGGTGCAAGCAATGCGCTGTCTTATGTGCTGGATACGGTCGATTCACAATCTGTGGCGATTATTTTGGCTTATGTGATCGAATGGTCACCCTATAGCTTTAATACGCCAGAGGAAAATGCCGAGCGTCATAAAAGGCGGGAAGGCGAGATATCACGTGCCAATGAGGGGGTCATAACCCCTGTCAGACAACAGTCTGACGCAATTTATCTTTAAGCTTATGACCAAAACGCCGCTTGTGCAGTCTGCTGAGAAGGGTGCATATCCCGCGCTTATATGTGCGACCGCAGACGGTCTTGAGGGCCGCGCGCTTTATGGCCCGACAGGGATGCTTGGGTTTGTTGGCCCTGTTGGACAGGGTAATTTGAACGCCCTTGCCTATGATAAGCCTGTGATGGAAAAATTATGGGCCGTCTCAGAACAGGCGGTGGATTTTGTCTGGCAGGTATAAAAGCTAGCCCCCCTCCTTTTAGACGAAAGACAGTCTGTTATTTTGCCTATCAGCGTAGATTTAAAGCTGGTATGGTGGGAGACTGTCATCAGATGAAGGGGGCAAAATCATGCCAAAAACCATGCCAAAAACCATGATAGCGCATGGCAACCATGATTGTGACTGATTGTGGGTAAGACGCTTCTGATGCCAAGCAGCAGGGATAATCTTGTCGGTGTGCTTTTCATGTTCACCGGCATGTTCGTGTTTTCAGCGGTTGATGCGCAGGCCAAATATCTGACGCAAACAATGCCTGCCATGCAGATTGTCTGGGGGCGGCAAATTGGTTTGTTCCTAGGCGTGCTATTTTTGCTCGGCCTCAAAGGCACACATGTTCTGAAATCGCGCTATCCACGCTTGCAAATCGCCAGAGGTTTTGCAGCCGCCATGTCGGCCAGCTTGTTTATTTTGGGGCTGTCTTATGTCCCCTTGGCAGATGCGGTCTCTGTGACATTTGTTGCGCCGATTGTTGTGACTATCTTGAGCTTCCTGCTTTTGGGAGAGCGTGTCGGGATCCATAGATGGACCGCGACGCTGGCAGGGTTTGCTGGCACCTTGGTTGTGATACGGCCCGGCTTTGATACATTTCATCCCGGCCTGTTATTGCCATTGGTTGCGGCTTGTTTCTTTGCCAGTCGCCAAGTGATTTCGCGTTATATTGGCAAGGATGATCGCACCGAGACAACCGTCGCTTATACCGCGCTTGTCAGCTTTGTCTTTCTTAGTTTGATTGTGCCCTTTATCTGGGTACCCTTTGTCAGCAATACGCAAATCGCGATCTTTCTTTTGATGTCTGTGATGGCCGCGCTTGGAGAGATTTTGGTCATCAAAGCCCTTGAGGTCGGTCTTGCGGTGGTCGTATCACCGCTTCATTATACAATCATCATTTGGGCAAGTTTTTACGGCTATGTCTTATTTGGTCACGTCCCTGATTTTTGGACCTATGGCGGGGCAGCAATTATTGTGGCATCTGGTTTATATATCCTGCATCGTGAACGCATAAGAGCGCGCGAAGAAGCGTTGGTAACGCGATAGGTAATAGGTTGCGGATGATGGCAGATATGAAATATATCCTGATTGATTGGGGCACGAGTAGCTTTCGCCTCTGGGCCATTGACCAAGGCGGCACCATTGCCGTCTCTCACCATGAGGCACGCGGGATGTCTTCCTTGGGGCCGGCTGAGTATGAGCCGTTCCTTGAGGGGTATCTCGCAAGCAAGGGCATTGGCGCAGAAGTGCCTGTCTTGATATGTGGGATGGCAGGGGCAAAACAGGGCTGGCAAGAGGCGCCTTATGTAGACCTGCCAACAAAGCTTGATACGCTGTTGTTGGCGGCGGTCTCTGTGGTGTCGGCGACGACGCGTGATATCCGTATCTTGCCGGGCGTCGCTCAGCGTGATGCGCGAAGACCAGATGTTATGCGCGGGGAAGAGACCATCTTGCTTGGGGCTATTTTACAAGGGGCCAATTTACAGGATGATGCCAACAGGCTTTTCTGCTTGCCGGGCACGCATTCAAAATGGGTCTCTATCCAGCAAAATATGATCACCACTATCACGACGATGATGACAGGTGAGCTATTCGCGCTTTTGAAACATCATTCAACATTAAGCCCTCTATTGGATGATGATGGCACGTCTCTATCTGCGCATCCGGCCTTTCATGACGGGGTTGTGGCAGGCGCAGATGCGCCGCAAGATTTACCTTCCTTGCTGTTTTCCATCCGGTCTGATGCGCTGTTAAATGCTACTGATGGCAAGGCAAGCTTGGCGCGTCTATCGGGCCTGCTGATAGGGGCTGAGCTTGCGGCGATGAGGGGTTATATCTCTGGCAAGGTAGGGCTTATCTCGCAAGGCGCGCTGGCTGATTTATATAAAAGCGCCATGAGCATTCTCGCCCTCAGCTTTGAAGATATCGATTCTCATGAGATGGTATTATCAGGCCTTATCTATTGCGCAGACCAAATTTGGCGGGAGGGACCGTAAATATGTCAGACTTGCATCACACAACGATATCTGCCGGAGAAATCTGGTCGCAGAGCGCGGTCAAATTGATCGCTATTTTGCGCGGCATCACACCAGAAGAGATAGCGCCTGCGGTTGAGGTTCTCCTGGCGGCGGGCTTTCGTGCGATTGAAATACCTTTGAACTCGCCCAGCCCTTTTGACTCTATCAAGATTGCGGCAGAGGTCGCGTCATCTCATAAAGACGCATCATCTCATAAAGAAAGGTGCCTTATCGGGGCAGGCACAGTTTTGGATGCGGGCGATGTTGCCAAGGTGCATGAGGCTGGCGGCAATTTGATTGTCTCACCAAATGTCGATCCGGCGGTTATCACAGCGACGACCGCGCGCGGCATGCTAAGTGCGCCGGGGGTGTTTACGGCGACAGAATGCTTGTTAGCGTTGAAATCTGGCGCCGCTATATTGAAGATTTTCCCAGCCTCAGTGATGGGGGCAAATGGCATAAAGGCCTTGCGCGCTATCCTGCCGGCAGCGTGTGAGATCTGCCCCGTAGGCGGCGTCGGCAATGCCGATTTTGCCGCCTATTTAGGGGCAGGTGCCACAGGTTTTGGCCTTGGCACGTCGCTTTATCGGCAAGGCATGTCAACTGATGCGCTTGCCAAAAATGCAGGAGAGGCGGTGGATGCCTATCTTGCGGCTTATGAGGCTGAGGGTAGGTCCTGACATTCTGGCACGGCGGAAATGACGGTGCCTTTTTCAAAAAATTGCACAAGATTATCAACCGTTAAATCGCCCATCGCTTGACGTGTCTCAACCGTGCCACTCGCGACATGCGGGGTCAGTGTGACATTTTCCATCGCGCATAATTCGGCCGGGATATGGGGCTCATTCTCAAACACATCTAGGCCGGCCCAGCCAAGGCGGCCTTCTGTGAGGGCAAGGATAAGTTCATGCTCATCAACCACCGACCCTCTGGCAACATTGATCAAGGTACCCTCACTGCCAAGCGCATCTAGCACTTCGCGGTTAATGATTTTTTGCGTCGCAGGCCCGCCTGTTGTGATGGCAATCAGATAGTCAACATCACCTGCCATCGCGCTAAGATTATCATAATAAGGATAGGGTACATCGGCGCGTTTATTGCGGCTATGATAAGAAATATCACAGTTAAAGACGGCCAATTTGCGGGCGATTTCACTGCCGATACGCCCAAGGCCTAGGATGCCTACTTTTTTATGTTCGATTGACCGGCTCAAAGGGGCGTTGCCTTCCTCTGCCCATTTGCCAGACCGTGCCCATGCCTCGTCACGCACCAAGCAACGGCTGGTCGCAAGCATCAGCAAGATGGCCAAATTAGCAACATCCGCATTTAGGACATTGGGGGTATGCGTCACCATGATACCGCGCTTGGCGGCAAGGCTGGTATCGATGGCATCATAGCCCACCCCATAGCAGGAAATAACTGCCAGATTTGGCAAGGCGGCCATGATCTCTGGTTTGACGCCATCATGACCATTGGTTGCCACAGCCTTAATGCGCGGGGCAATGGCTGGCCAGTCAGGGGAATCTTTGACCTCATCCCATTTGTGAATTGTGAATGATTTATCAAAGCGTTCCATCATCCGCGGTGTTGCGCCGCCGATTAACAATAGTTCATTTGTCATTGACCAAGCCTTTAATGATTGTTTCGTGGTGTATGTTTTTGTGCGATGCCGCGATAATTTGGGGCATCTTCTAGGACCATACCATCGCTAAATGGCTGAACCTTTTCGCGGAAGAATTGTTGCCAAGGTGTATGGCTTTCAGGGGTTGGATACCCCCCATCCTTAACCAGCTTTTGCCTGCGCGCCGCAAGCTCTGCCTCATCAACAAGCATATTTGCCCGGCATTCATTCAGGTCGATATGAATGATATCCCCTGTCTGTAACAATGCCAGCCCGCCTAGATCGGCCGCTTCTGGTGAGGCGTTCAAGATAGACGGAGAGCCAGACGTGCCTGATTGGCGACCATCACCGATACAGGGCAAAGAGGTGATGCCTTGTTTTAGTAAATAAGATGGTGGGCGCATATTCACAACTTCCGCACCGCCGGGATAGCCCTTAGGGCCAGTGCCACGCATCACCAAGATACAATGCGCATCAATATTCAAAGCTGGATCGTCAATTGTCTTGTGAAAATCCTCTGGCCCTTCAAAGACCACCGCACGCCCTTTAAAGGCCATGGGCGAGTCTGGGTCAGATAAATAGCGGTCATTAAACTCATCTGAAATGACGCTTGTTTTCATAATCGCCGAATCAAATAGATTGCCCTTTAAATTGATGAAGCCTGCATGGTTCACCAAGGGGTTGGCCGCGCTTTTGATCACATCTTGGTTTTGGCTTGTCTTGCCTTGGCAATTCTCGCCGATTGTGTAGCCATTGACCGTCAGGGCTTGCGGGTGAGGCAAGAGATCTGCGTCAAGCAGGGCATCTATGATGGCAGGCACACCGCCCGCGCGATGATAATCTTCGCCCAAATATTTACCCGCAGGTTGCATATTGGCTAGCAATGGCACCTTATGGCCAATCTCCTGCCAATCATCATTTGTCAGCGTGATCCCAAGATGACGCGCGATGGCGTTTAAATGGATGGGCGCGTTGGTTGACCCACCAATCGCTGAATTGACGACAATCGCATTCTCAAACGAGGCGCGTGTCATGATATCGGACGGTTTTAGATCTTCCCACACCATATCCACAATCCGCTTGCCCGTGGCATAGGCCATCTGTCCACGCTCACGGTAAGGGGCAGGGATAGCGGCGGAGCCCGGCAATTGCATGCCCAAAGCCTCAGCAAGCGAATTCATCGTCGTCGCGGTGCCCATTGTGTTGCAATAGCCGGTAGAGGGCGCGGAAGATGCGGCAAGCTCCATAAAGCCATCATCATCTATCTCGCCAGTGGCAAGCAATTCACGTGCCTTCCAAATGACCGTACCAGAGCCCGCACGCTCGCCATTATGCCACCCGTTAAGCATCGGGCCCACAGATAGGGCGATCGCAGGGATGTTCACAGTCGCGGCGGCCATCAATAGCGCAGGGGTTGTTTTATCACAGCCAATATTCAGAACAACGCCGTCAATCGGATAGCCAAACAGGCTTTCAACCAAAGACAAATAGGCAAGGTTGCGATCAAGCATGGCGGTCGGACGCTTGCCAGTCTCTTGGATGGGATGCACGGGGATTTCCATCACCGTGCCACCGGCGGCATTAATCGCATCACGCAGACGCTTGGTTAATTCTAGATGATGTCGATTACAGGGGCTAAGGTCTGAGCCTGTTTGCGCAATGCCAATGATAGGGCGGCCTGATTGCAGCTCTTCTCTTGTCAGCCCATAATTGAGATAGCGCTCAAGATATAAGGCAGTCATTTCAGGATCTGCTGGGTCGTTAAACCATTTGCGTGACCGTAAATTCTCTGGGGTCATTTTCTTGCCGCTCATCTGTCTTATCCTCTAAGATTAAGGGTTTCGTTTCATCGTCTCAATGGCGCTATCGACAATCGCACCTGATGATTGTATCACTTCTGCCGCAAGCGCATGACCGATTTGTAAAGCATCTTCAATCGCGCCTGTTGTGGCATAGCCGTAAAGAAAGCCGGCATTAAAGCTATCACCTGCCGCGGTGGTATCTGTGATGTTTGTGACGGCGGCATAGATCGCATCACCTGCCTCACCATTTGCCTCACCATTTGCCTCACCATTTAATGATTCACCATTAAGGGCAAGCGGGCCTTCTGCCCCGCGCTTTAAGGCGCCGTATCGCACGCCTGCCTTGTGCAAGCGTGCAAGAACATCAGCCTCGCTTTTATCATCAAATAACGCCATTTCATCATCCAATGACGGCAAGGCGATATCTGCTAGTGCCCACATTGCCATGGTGATTTTGCGCGCAGTCTCAGCATCTTCCCATAGGCGGGGGCGATAGTTGCTATCAAAGGCGACCTTGCCACCTGCGGCGCGAAAATCGCTCAGGAAGGCCATCAGCCGGTCTCTTGTCTCTGGCCATAAAATCGCCATCGTGATGCCGGATAGGTAAATCACATCAAATGACATCAAGGATGAAAGGCTCACATTGCAAGGCTCTTGAAACAGCGAACGCGCGGCGGCTTGACTGCGCCAATAGGAAAAGCTGCGCTCGCCCTTATCATCTGTGTCAATCGCATAAAGGCCGGGCATCTCGGCGTCGCGATAATCAATGTGCGTTCCGCCAAGGCCATGGCGTTCTATCTCGGCTGTAATGCGCTGGGAAAATAAATCAGTGCCCAAGGCGGTGACGTAAGAGATATCAAGCGCTGGTTGCGATGACGCCTCTTGCGTGCTTAATTTTTTCAGATAGACAGCCGTGTTATAGGTATCGCCTGCGACGCCAATTTGGGCCGCCCCATCTGGCTTGGCAACTAACTCAACCATCACTTCACCAATGCATGCGATCTTCATTTGCTTGGCGCTATCAACCTGACCCGACATTGAGGCTTACTCTTCTTCTTTGTTTTATAAAAAGGCAGATCTGTGTCTGCCACCTTGGTCTCTATCCTACATGCATTTATCTGGCCGTGAAGTCACTTTGTATAACGAAACTAATTTTTTTGCGGCACCTATATCATTTTATTGCCAATTTGACCAGCATTCACTATATTTGGTATGACCAAAATAGGGGCTAACGTAAAATAGGGCTAAGAAGTTTGGCGACTATTTGTGCGATAAATAGGAGTGCGATAAATATGAGTGCCATTGAAAATGTGAAGGTACAGCTTTTTAATGTGCCTCTTGATGAGGTTTTAACAGATGCCAAACATGGCGACCATACGCATTTCGAGCTGGTGACTGTGACGGTCACCTTGGCCGATGGCTCGCAAGGCACCGGCTATAGCTATACAGGCGGTAAGGGCGGTCATGCGATTGCGGCGATGGTTGAGCATGATTTGGCGCCCTTTATCACGGGCCGAAATGGGGATGAGATTGAAGCGCTCTATGATGCGATGCAATGGCATGTGCATTATGTGGCGCGCGGCGGTATCGCCTCTTTTGCGATTTCAGCGATTGATATCGCGCTCTGGGATATTAGAGGCAAAAAGACAGGCAAGCCGCTCTGGCAAATGGCGGGCGGGGCGTCTGATAGATGCAAAGCCTATTGTGGCGGCATTGATCTTAATTTCTCTCTTGATAAATTAAAAGCGCAGACAAAGGGCTATTTGGCGCGCGGTTTTAACGGCATTAAAATCAAAATTGGCCAGCCTGATTTGGCAGATGATGTCGCGCGTATCGCGGCTATTCGGGACCTTATCGGGCCTGATATTGCCTTTATGGTTGATGCTAATTATTCGATGGATGTTGACCAAGCTATCGCGGCCGCAAATGCGTTTAAGCCATATGATATTTTATGGTTTGAAGAGCCGATTATCCCCGATAATTACAAGGGCTATAGCGCCATCACAAAGGCCACGGGCATGGCTGTGGCGATGGGGGAGAATTTACACACAATTCATGAATTTGAATATGCGTTTGAACAATCAGATCTTGCTTTTGTACAGCCTGATGCGTCTAATTGTGGGGGTATCACTGGCTGGCTTCAGGTCGCCGCTTTGGCGCAGACGAACAAGGTGCCTGTCTGTAGTCATGGGATGCAAGAGCTTCATGTGAGCCTTGTCTCATCACAGGAAAATTCGGGCTGGCTTGAGGTGCATAGCTTCCCGATTGACCGCTATACGACGCGCCCTCTTGTGGTTGAAGACCATCTCGCTGTGGCGCCATCAGTGCCCGGTATTGGGGTGAGTTTTGATTGGGATAAATTACACAAAGCCCATGCGATGCATGCGGCCACTATGTCTTGATAAATTGATAATAATCATGATTGGAAAAGATGATGAATGACCAGATGATGAATGCCGCTTTCTATCGCGGGGATAAATCCTTTGCGGTTGAGCAAAAGCCGGTTACGCCGCCTGCGGGCGATGAGGTGGCTATCCGTATCGCCTATTGTGGTGTTTGCGGCACAGATATGCATGTCTATCACGGCAATATGGATGCGCGTGTGGGCCATAATCGTATTTTGGGCCATGAGATGTCAGGCGTTGTTGAGGCAGTTGGCGCCAATGTAACAGGCGTTACAGTTGGCCAAAAAGCCGTTGTGCGTCCGCTTGACCATTGTGGTGAATGCCCGGCTTGCGAGGCAGGTCACCAGCATATTTGCCATAAGCTAAAATTCCTTGGCCTTGATACAGATGGTGCGATGCAGGAAATCTGGAACGTGCCGTCTCATACGGTGCATATTTTGCCTGATACGATTCGCATGGACCACGCAGCCTTGATTGAGCCGCTGGCGGTGGCCTGTCATGATGTCCGCCTATCTGGCTTGGCACAAGGCGAAGATGTGCTTGTCATTGGCGGTGGCCCTATCGGTGTTTTGGTCGCGATGGTCGCGCGTGAGGCAGGCGGTAATGTGGTAATCTCTGAGGTGAATGAGAACCGTCTTGCGATTGCGCAAAAGCTGGGGTTTGAGACGATTAACCCTGCGAGCCAAGATTTGCCTGCCGCGATTAACGCGCGCACAAAGACCAAAGGCGCGGATGTTGTCTTTGAGGTCTCTGGCACACAGCCGGGCGTTGATGCGATGACAGCTTGCGCGGCCTCAAAGGCGCGTATTGTGATGGTGGCTATTCATGCGAAAAAGCCAGAGATTGATTTGTTCCAATTCTTCTGGCGTGAATTGCAATTAATCGGCGCACGCGTTTATACAGGCGAGGATTATGAAAAGGCGATTTCGCTGATTAATCAAGGCGCGATTGACGCTGATACGGTGATCACAGATGTCAGCCCCCTTAGCGCCATTCAGACAGCCTTTGAAGAGCTTGATGCCAGCCCAACAGCGCTTAAAAGTTTGATTAAAGTCGGAGATATTTCATGAGCGAGACGGCCCTTTTTGACCTTGGCGGTAAGACAGCCCTTGTGACAGGGTGCAAGCGCGGTATTGGCCGCGGTATGGCAGAGGCGCTTGCCGCCGCTGGTGCTGATATTATCGGTGTGAGTGCATCGCTTGAGACAAGCGATAGCGCGGTTAGTAAAAGCATTGAGGCGATGGGGCGTAAATTCACCGCCTATCAATGTGACTTTGCAGACCGTGAGGCCGTGAAGGCGTTTATTGACAATGTGAAGGCCAATCATGCGACGCCTGATATCTTGATCAATAATGCGGGTACAATTTTGCGTAAACCTGCCGCAGAGCATGAGGATGAGCTGTGGGATGAGGTGATGGAAGTAAACCTAAACGCGCAGTTTGTAATGAGCCGTGAGTTTGGCCGTGACATGGTGGCGCGCGGGTCTGGTAAGATTATCTTTACCGCCTCTTTGCTGACCTTCCAAGGGGGTATCACTGTGCCGGGCTATGCCGCATCAAAGGGCGGTATTGGCCAACTTGCCAAGGCGCTGGCGAATGAATGGGCCGCGCATGGGGTGAATGTAAACGCGATTGCCCCTGGCTATATTGCGACTGATAATACGCAAGCTTTGCAAGATGATCCGGTGCGTTCGAAATCTATCCTTGAACGTATTCCTGCCGGTCGTTGGGGCACACCGCAAGATTTTGGTGGGCCAGCTGTGTTCTTATCATCATCTGCCGCAGATTATGTGCATGGCACTATTCTAACCGTCGATGGCGGCTGGATGGGTCGCTAAAATGATTATGCCGCATCATTACTGGTGCGGCATAAATAGGTCTCGTAATTATAAATCTTACGCGCAATAGGGCGCATCATTGCCCCAGCGATGTTGAGATATATGCTCAACATTTGCCTCATGATCGCGCGCCGCCTGCCACATATCACGCCATTTTTGCCAATCATCTAAGGCGCTGTCTGGGTGCGTTTTTGAACGGGCAATGAATTCAGGGAACTGGCTTCGGCCAGTTGCTTGGCCGGTGACATTATAGCGTAAATCAAACGACCAGCGATACTCATCACTGTTATTGGGCAGGGAGCAATGCGGCGTCAAAGGATGGAAAAGCACCGCCCCGCCAGCCTTTACCGGAAGCGGGGTTGTGGTGCCTGAGGCCAAGAACTGATCAGGGATGACCACCTGATTCTTTAGGCAATGCGGCAATAGAGCATCATAGGCGCCATCTGATACTTGCAAACAGCCATTTTCAATCGTCGCATCAGTCACAGCCAGCCAGACGGTCACCATTTGCGTCTTATTCGCCTCTGGCAGGGTGACGCCCATATCTTGGTGCCAGTCTGTCGATACGATATGCGCGCGATGTTCTGATTGCGGGACAGCGCGTTGTGGCGGCTTGATGCGCACATGCTGGATCGGGTTAGAGGTAATCTCAGGCCCTATTAGTGCTTCGATGGTATCCAGAATATTCTTGTGCCTGACAATATCAAACATAGCTGGCCCGAAATGCATCGGGGTTTTTGTGGTGATACCATCATGAGGCAGGCTGATATCAAAAGGCTGATACCAGTCAAAATTGCCTTGATAACATTGGTCAAGCTTCTGCCAAAAATCCATCTCATCTGTGGCAGGCTTAACCAATCCTTGCGCCGCCCAATCATCATAAAGCCTATCCATGAGCGCGAAATATTCACGGCGGATGCCTTGCAACGCCTTGTCATCAATGAGGTTCTCAATGACGACAAAGCCTTTAGTGTTAAAATGATCAATCTGCGCTTCTGTTATCATAATTTATCCTTTGTGGTTCCTAAAGAAGAATGGTCACAATTGATGGCCAAATCAGCAGAACTGATAGCGCCAATAGCTGGACCCCAATGAACGGCAGGAAGCCGCGGAAGATATCTGTGAGTGAGATATGCGCCGGTGCCACTGATTTCAGATAGAAAGCGGCAGGGCCAAAAGGCGGTGATAAGAAGCTGACCTGCATATTCATACAGAATAACACCCCGAACCAAATCCCAATATGTTGCGGCTCAAGCTGGCCCAAAAAGCCAATCTCTTCAATCGGTAGGCGTTTTACAATTGGCAAGAATACAGGAATGATCAGCAACACAATGCCAACCCAATCCATAAAGGCGCCCATGAATAGCAAGATAAGCATCATCATCAAGATAACACCCATAGTCGGCATATCAGCGCCGACAATAAGCTGTGCGATATAGGCAGGGCCACCAGCAAGCGTGTATGCGCCGGCCAATGCGGCGGCACCGACTGTTACCCAAATGATTGTGCCTGTTGAACGCAAGGTGCGCATCATTGATACCCACACCAAATCAACCGACGCTTCGCGTCTGATAACGGCAATCATAAAGACCGCAAAAGCGCCCATGCCTGCGGCTTCGGTGATGCCGGTAATGCCGCCATAAATAGAGCCAAGCACGATACCGATGACGATAAAGGGCGGTACCATCCCGCGGCCATGATGCCAGCCTTTCTTCGTCCGCTCTAGGCCAAAGAAGAAGAAAATCAGCGCGGCAAATACGGCGATGATGCCAATCATATAAGGTAGGTGATAGAGCATGCCCCATGTCGGGATTTCAAATTTATCCCCATCTGGCACATTGCGACCTAGCACTGTTAGGAACAAGATACGAAGCACAAGCAAGGCTGTTGTGCCTATGACCAATAGAGACATAAAGCCGCCAAACATTTTGGCTTTTTCACCACCTTCCGGGTCATCTTTGCGCGGCTCTGGCAAGGGGGCTTGTGAAGGGTCTAGCTGGGTGCGGATAATGATATAGGCGATAATGAAAGCCGCTAGCATAAAGCCCGGCACAAACGCACCTGTGAACAAAGCCTTGATAGAGGTCTCTGTGATAAGGCCATAGATAATCAAAACAATCGAAGGCGGGATCATCGTGCCAAGCGAGCCACTGGCACAGATGGTGCCGATAGCGAGGTTCTGATTATAGCCAAGACGCAACATTTGCGGCAAAGCAATCAGGCCAAGAAGCACAACTTCACCGCCGATAATGCCAGACATAGCCGCCATTAATACAGCCATCAGTGAGGTCACAATCGCGATACCACCGCGCATACGGCTCATCCAGAAATCAAGCGAATCATACATCTGTTTGGCAATGCCTGAACGTTCAAGCAAGGCCGCCATAAAGATAAATAAGGGCACCGATATCAGGACATATTCTGTCATCAAATCAAAGATTTTTTGTGTCAGAAGATATAAGGGTCCTGTGCCCGGATTTTTTGTTAACAGGCCTGTGCCAAAGCTAGCCGGGTCTAAAAACAAGCTTGGCTCAAACTTTAGGATCAAGACAACAGCGGCAAGAAAGGCTGAGGCGAACCCAAGCGGCATGCCTATGCCAAGAAGGAAAATAAGTCCAACGACGAGAATAATTGAAATGAGGCCGATATCCATTACTTTGCTCCTACGCTTTTCTTAATCGCTTCTAGCTCTTCTTCATCAATGATATCTTTCTCAATCATCTCAGAAGGGTCTTTATCCCAATCAATGATCAAATTCACCAAGGCCTGCACAGAGATGAGGCACAGTGTGATCAAAATCATCGGCTGGATAGTCGCTGGAATGGGGGGGTCAAAGGCGGTGCCAAAGACTTCCCAGCGGTAGAATTTATTGATAAATACTTGTTTATAGCTGCCATAAACAAGCAGGGCGGTGAATAGCCACAAGCACGCCACCCAAATGGTGTTGCACACATGTTGCGCCCATCTTGGCAGAATCTCATAGATGATAAAAATACGGATATGGGTGCGCTGTTGCATGGCATAGATGCCAGAGAGCATGAAGACAAAACCAGCAATCCATAAGGTCAACTCATTCGCCCATAGGGTTGGCTTTTCCACGATATAGCGCAAAAACACCTCATAGAGCATAACCATCGTCATCGAGATAATGAGGATCATGGTGATGCGGCCAATGAACATGGCGATAAGGTCAATCTTGGTCGTATATTCATATTCCATCGAGGCAAGAACAATACTACGCACGCCCATCGCAAAGCTGATAGGGATGACAAATAGTGCCAGCCAATCGACGAAATCTGTTAGCCCGCCAAATAAGCCCGGCAAGAAGGGCGTTAAATCTTTGCGCTCATGCAATTCAGTCATTTGCGCGAGCATTGATTCATTGGTATGCGGAATAAAATCAAGGATATAGGCTGGCCCGTGCCAGATAACCCACCCCGCGCTAAAGACAAATATAAATGGCGTAATCCATTCTTGCAGACCACCAGAGGTGTGACTGCTTTTCTTAAATAAATTAGCTAATGGCATAATGCTTGATAAACGCACGATCTGGCTCCACTCCTAAACCATTGCCTTGCGGCACGGTTATTTTCCCCTTATTGCCCTTTACCTGAGCGTGAATATTTAATGGCTCTTCTAGTAACTCATCCCGAAATTTATTGTCTGTCGTATCAAACTCTAACATAGGCTCCCACGGAAACAAGCCGCCTGGCAAGGGCGGCATGGCCGCTAGCAGATGCATATTTGTTGCGACCGCAATGGCTGAGCCCCACACATGATTAATCACAGGCGTAAAATGCGCGTGGCACAAGGCCAATACGCGCAGATATTCTGAAATGCCGCCAAGCGCACAAACCTCTGGCTGGGCAATGCTAAGGCCTCTTGATGCCAGTAATTGCTGCCAGCCCCAGCGGTTAAATTCAGCCTCACCGCCCGCGATATTGACCTTAAGGCCCGCGCGTAATTCCGCATAGCCTTGATAATCTTCAGGCGCAATCGGCTCTTCAAACCAATAGGCATCAAGCTCTTCTAGTGCGCGGCCAACGTAAAAAGCATCTGAGGTCGTATAGGCATGATTGGCATCTGCCATAAAGCGGAAATCATCACCGACACCGCGCCGCACCGCCTGTGCCAAGCGTGCATCATCTTTGGGCCCGCGCCCGATTTTCATCTTGGTCGCAACAAAGCCCATATCCTTAATGGCAGCTGCTTCATCTTCAAAGCGCGCGCATAGGCTTTCAACGGGCTCAGGGCGTAGCATCATGCCATAGCCGTAAACAGGGATTTCATCACGATGCTTGCCGCCAATAAGCGTGTGAAGCGGCATGCCAGCAACCTTGCCAGCGATATCCCAGAGCGCGATATCAACGCCAGACAGCGCCTGTAATGGCATGCCTTTCTGGCCGTGATCGCGTAATAAATTATAAACCTTATGCCACAGCACGTCGCGGTCTAGCGGCGAGTGGCCTAGTATGAGGGGCTGTATGACTTGTTCGACAATGGTTTTATTAGCGATAGCAACAGTGCCAGGGCCAAAACATTCTCCCCAGCCAGTGATGCCTTCATCAGTCTCTACCTCAACGAGGTGCGCCGTGCGCTTGTCGTAATACTGCTGAGAATACCCGAGCAATTCGGGCATTTTGTACGATAGTACATGACTGGTTATTTTGGTGATTTTCATCGTTCAACCAGTTCCAATAAAGAGGTGGCAATACAAGGATGCATTGCCACCAATTAAATTGTGAACCTAAAGGCTTACTTCATGGCCCCTAAGTCTTTTAGGAATGTGATGTGGCTCTGTAGAAGCTGCTTTGCTTCTGGTGTTGTCGCAAATTCTGTCCAAGCTTGCTGAACAGCACCGCGATAGATAGCCAAATCTTCATCAGACCATGTGTTTAGGTTAACACCCTTTGCACGAAGATCTTTCGCAGTTTGTGCGTTCTTCACTTCGTTGACTGTTGAGTTCTTCAGACCAAGTGCCTGCATACCAACTTTCAAGATAGCTTGGTGATGCGCTGGCATTGCGTCCCATACATCCTTGCGGCAAGCAAGGTGGTCAGCTGGCATTGAGTGGAAACCAGGATAGTTTGTGTGGTTGGCAATATCGTACAGACCCAAGCCAACATTGTTGGTAAGGTTAGCCGCATCCGCACCATCAATGATGCCTGTCTCAAGCGCTGTAAAGATCTCGTTAAAGTCCATAACAATTGGTGAGGCACCAAGGTTTTGGAAAATCTTTGTGATAACGCCTGGAGGTGAACGGAACTTCCAGTTCTTCAGATCATCAATGCCTGTGAATGGCGCTGTTGATGATAGTGATTCAGGGCCAGGGATCCACCAGCCAACAAATTCCATGTTGTAATCATTATAAAGCGCATTTAGCTGGTTATAACCGTCAGCATGCAATAGCCATGCATATTGCTGGTATGGGTTTTGGTAACCACCTGTCAAATCGCCTGTAAATTGGAACGCAGGGTTCTTACCAGTTTGGTAAGAGCCGCCTGTCATATCACAATCAAGAATACCTGTTGCTGCGGCATCAAATGTTTCTGCTGATTTCACAACAGAGCTGCCATAGAACATTTCGACTTGGATCTCACCATTTGACATGGCTGTGATGTCTTCGATGAACTCAGCTGCCATCTGACCAGAGAGTGTTTCTGGTGAGAAGTGTGTCTGAATGCGCAAGCTGGTTGTTTGCGCTGACGCTGATGCGGCCATCCCAACTGATAGGGCCAAAGCCGAAGCGGCCATGGTTAGACCTTTAAATGTAGTTTTCATGGAATCCTCCCAGATTATTATTTTTCCAAATTATTATTGTTAATGCGTTAACCATGAGCCGTATTCATCATGCCATGGCACCGCATTTTATTCGTGCCAAATTATTTTTGGTCATACCAGAATAGCCCGTGTTTTTCATAACGTCAACAACCGAAAGATATGATTTTTGAGGTGTGTTTTTGGGTTATTTTCTCGGTGGGTTTCGGTCATTTTTCGGCAGTTTTCATGAGTTTATTGTTGTCCTTCATCATGTTTCAGTTGAAAAAAAGACAAATATTTTAATGCTGCCTCATATAAGATGATGGGCAATATTATGCGCAACATGAAAGGGTGTTGCTGATAGAAAGCGGCCGCATCAATGAGGCAAATAACTTGTAATTTTCATTTTGGTATGACTAAAGTTAATGAGGAGACCTGTCCCACCTTGTAAGATATAAATAGGTGGCGCGCGTAAGAAGATTGGGCCATAAAGCGCCTGTGGTTTTTTATGAC
>OBNQ01000004.1_pt1 | contig 78420 bp, 72 predicted proteins | sample 1494201 | NCBI WGS metagenome assembly OBNQ01 (sample SAMEA3275557, study PRJEB22092) | marine metagenome | biome: ENVO 01000043; feature: ENVO 00000569; material: ENVO 00002150 | collected 2014-06-21T11:00:00+00 | depth 2 m
GGGTGCGCCATTTCCTAACTCATCGCACCCACGATACCCACATCAACCCACTATTATCCCGCGCTTTTGGGTGTGCAACTATGTAGGTGGTTTTGCTATGCTGGGTGTTATAGCAGCAGTGACTTGAGAGCCCCCTAAGGGGCTTGCGTGACCTCTTAGCTTCCTGGTGGAACGTTTTGAATCGCTTCTTGAAATTCCGCTTCTGTCAATTCACCACTTTCAAAGCGTCTTTCAAGATCGCGCAATGCTGATTGCTCGGCTGCTTCGGCGGCGGCAGAAGCGGCGGCCTCGGCAGCTGATTGCCCTGCAGCTTCAGCAGCGGCAACAAAGGCTGCCTCACCAGCAGCAGCGGCAGCAGCAGCAGCTGTCTCAGCAGCTTGTTCGGCTGATTCACCTGCGGCTCTGGCAGCAGAAATTGCATTGGCATAGGCTTCTTGTGATGCCGCTTCCCATGCAGCTTCTTGTGCAGAGCGCGCGGCCACATCGCCTGCGGCGGACGCGGCTGCCTCACCTGCCACACGCGCGGCCTCGGCGGCAACTTCTGCTGCTTTCACAGCTTCTTCTGCCGCTTGCTTGGCTTCTTGTGTCCCTGATTCATTGGCTGCTGCGATCGCAAGCTCTGCGGCACGTGCCAGATTTTCAGCCTCATTCGCGATCTGACGCGCCTCGACAAGTGATTCAAGATTATTTTCGGCATTAAATCTGGTTGCGGCCTCTGCGGCAACACGCCCCGCCTCTTCTGCCGACGTCACCCCAGCGGCTTGCACAGCTTGATTAACGAAATTCAACTCCTCAAAAGATATCCCTGCTTGCTCTGCCAGCTTTTCAGTCAGACGCGCCTCATAAGCGGCAAACACCTCATCTGATGCGCCAACAAGCGCTGAAGAGACGCCGATGGTCTCATCTAAATTCCCTGCCAGCACATCATCAACTGTCAGCTGTGTGCCATCGACCGCGAAGATGCCCTCAGCACGCAAATTCGCAATCTCTTCTTGCGTAGCCTGCGCCAGAGCTTGTGCATCAAGCGCATCAAAGTCCAAGGAAACCGCTTGAATTTGACTAATAGAGACACCTCTTGTTTCGGCAAGTTTCATTTGCGCTCTTGTCGCAAAACTTTGTTGCACATCAACAGGCGCACCAATCAAAACGGGCGCTTTTTCCAAAAGGCTCTCAGGGTCTGCGAGAAAGTCATCAAGTGCCCCTTCTCTAATTTCTTGGGCTGTATAGCCTGTGGCATTAATCGCAATTTCCCCTTGCTCTACCAAAGTACTTGTTTGTTTTTCGGCGGCGATAAAGGTATCGACGGTTTGATCAAAATTAGACACAACGCTCTCATCAATACCATTTTCAGAAAGCCAATCATCACTTGCTGAGCTGACCAGTGCCGCTGTGAATTGAGACGAACTCATGCCCAGATTTGCGGCAATATCTTTGATAGGATCTGATGGGTTGATATTTTTCGGCAGCGGGAATAGCGGCGCGCCTTCTTCAACGATATCTGCTCCAAAATAACCCGCAGGCGCACTTGCCTCAGCGCCTAAAAAACCGAAAAGACCTGTATTGCTTTGTGCGGTGGGAAAGCCTTTTACAGGCTCACCTGCACGATATTTCTCTAGGGCTTCGAGATATTTGTCTTGTGTTGATTGAGAGACCACCGTCCCATCATTTTGCACAATCGACCCGTCGCTTTTAAAAGTCAGCGCTGCAGCTGGCTGTGATGCAATCAAAATGGCTAGGCCAAAATAAAGAGCTAACTTACGCATATCTTAACACCCTCATATTATATCAAAAGCTCGCACGGCATTATGCCCTTTTTCGCTAAACCAGAAAACAAAAAAATGCACAAGGCTATGCCTTAGAGACATAGTGCCTCGCGGTTTTGGCCCCACCCCTTTATGGCAGTTTTTCCTGCGCCATTTTTGCGCCACTCACGCACCAATAAGCCAGCAAATCAGCATCATGTAAGATAATGCGCTTCATCACCGTCACAAATAATGGCATGGTTTGAACTTGTTTAGAGAAGTCTAATCAAGCCAGCTAAGTGATGCGCTGCCCTCCGAAGGCAGAGGTCGTGAGTTCGAATCTCGCCGGGTGCGCCATTTTTTCCCGATATCACTCACGGTCACCGCAGCTAGCCCTCAAGCCCGATATAAGTTGGTCCAAAAATCTCCCGTCCTTTTTGGGTTTTGAATTGTGCTGGTGCAGGAAGCTTTACAATGGCGATTTGTTGACCGATATGAGTGTTTGGATTTGTGACTGGTGCCCCTGTCTTTATATCAATCGCACAAATTAAATCTGGGATCACAATATCAAGCACACCATCACGCCATGCCGCCATATTCTCATTTTTGAGCGTAATGTCATAGCGCTGGCTTTGAAACTCACCATGTCCTACAAGCGCAAAATCACCAAAGGTGAACCCATCTTGCGTACGCCAAGATGTCTCTGACACTTCACCTCTAAATGCAACGCTTCCGCCACCAATATCTGCTAGCAACTTTGCTGTATCCTCTCCTTTGGCAATCGCCTCCTTACAGGCTTTACCGATCTTCAGAGAAAGACTAATTGTGCCAGGGATCAGAGCGTCTTTAAGCTCAGCGATAGGCAGTGCATGATCTATAGCAGCCACGTCATTACGGCTCGCCATAGCAAGTGAACGAACCACATGCTCAGCACGCTGATCATCAATAATGTTTTCTAGCAGCATGATCTCACCAAAGGCATTGCCAACAACAATAGGCGAAGCAGGAAGCTGATTGAGATAATATGTTGAATGGGTGATCTCTGGCACCGCACGACCAGCAGGGTCAGCATCAAGCACAACCGCGTCATTCATTGCCGCAACAAAAAAGGCTACAGCTGTGTTCGAGCCGCCCAGCTCACAAGCCACCGAACCGTATATCTTTTGACCAAGATACTCTTCAAGCCTCTCAAAAACTCTCTGTATGGCTTGCCCTTCGGGTTCGGGAAGGTGGTCATAAGCCTGTTCTTCTTCGACTGTGAGGGGCGATATTGCACCTAAGAAATATGGGGTGCAACCAAGCTTATCTTGTGGCGCATCTTCTAATTGTTCGAGATAAAACCGCTTCCCTGCTGCCAGCGCTTCATCGATAAGAGCGATACCTTCATCAAGCTCACCACCGCCGCCAGTGCCAAGATAGGTCGCCCCAAAGAGCAGGTCCACAACATCATCGCGCGTAAGCTCTATCATCGACGCCCCCCAAAAAGTTCAAGCAAGTCAGTGAAACGTGACACAACAAATAATACCCCAAATGTGATGACAACAAAACCGATAGACGCTGCCGCAAGCATCGGTGAATACCCATTGCGGATGTTATTAAAAATCTTGATTGGCAGCGTTTCCACAATAAATCCAGACACCATATTTGAGATCAGATACTCATTAAAACTGATGATCATAACCAATGCAAAACCCGTAACAACATAAGGCATCACGAGAGGGAAGATCACGGTTTTGAATGTCTTCCATCCTGTTGACCCCAAGGTTTCACTTGCCTCAATCACTTCTTGTGATAATTCAGCAAATCCCCTCGCGACAACAACCATGGGCAAGGGTGCAAAAAAGACGCCATGCGAGATCATTGTCGCCAGAATGTTGCCATACAAACCTGTGTAAGCCCAAAAGATACTTGCCCCTAATGCGAGGATAACAGGCGGCAATAAAAACGGGGCAACCCCGACTGAAACAACCATTTTGGCAAAGGCCGATTTCTGATGCCATAGATAATAATTGGCTGTCACCGCAATGCTGGTGGCAATGATAGCTGCGACAAGGGCAATTTTTGTGGAATTCCACATAGGGATCAGCCATTGTGACTCGCCCAACAGCTGCATATACCAGTCAAGCGTTAAGCCCTTTGGGGGGAAATTAATATTCGATGCTGGATTGATACTCACCCCGCCCACAATTATAAAGGGCAGGATCAAACCGCCGCCTACAAGGAACAGAACGAAACGCTGAAAACTATTTTTCATGAACGTGCCCTCCAGAGATTAACACCCCAAACAACGCTTAATGCCAGCAAGCTCACCCCCATCATCCCGATAGATAAAGCCGCCCCTAGGGGCAAGTTAAATTGCTGGATCGCTGTATCAGTGATAAGCACTGTCATGTTCCAATCTTGGGGCGTACCCAACATGACAGGCATGACATAAACACCAAGAAAATAAACGAACATTGTTAAAAAGGCGATAAGAAGCGTTGGCCCATAATTAGGCAGAAGCACTTTCCAAAACATCTTAAAGGGCGGCGTACCCAGTGTTTGTGCCGCTTCTTCGATGGACCTATCTCGCCCGGCCACTTGCGGATAGATCATTAGCCCAACCACGGAAAACCCGATATTTATTAGCCCTATTTGTACCGCCCAAAAACTTGGTGACAATGATCTTGGATTATCCCAAAGCCCAATGGCATGAAGCAATTTTGGTATCCCTGAAGGTTCAGATAATACAATGGCCCAAGCAAACCCGATGATAACTTCACTTAAGCAAAGTAACGACAGCATCAAGACAATCCAGAAGGTCTGCCAACGACGGCTTAAATCACTGACGATGAGGATAGTCGTGAACGCAATCATAGACACCAGCGCTGCTGCAACACTTGCTTGTGTAATTGACCTGATGGTTGTTACAACAATGCGTTTTGAGGTGAATTTTTCATAATTTTCAAATTGAAAGGCCGGATTAAAAAATGCCATTGGGTCACGTTCAAAAAAACTTACCCCCAGCATCAGTGCCAATGGCCCGATAAAAAACACACCTAACAAAAGGGCAGGATACCCTCCCAAAAGATGAATGTTAAATCGGCTCATCATTGCGGGAGCACCCAAAGTTTATTCAGGTTTAATTTTATCTTTAACGTCGACCCTATTTGTGCCGTTGCTGATTGATCCATGGTCAGCGCTGTATGGACAAATATCTTCTCACCACATTTAAGTTCAGTTTCCAGCATCGCCCCCAGCGAGCGCACCAATGTTACTTCTGCAACAATGCCATCTGTCCTTGAATCATTTGGATGAAGCGTGAGATGTTCAGGCCGGATCGCAATTTTATGCGTACCATCTGCGAGGTTATGCTTGCCTATAAATTCTCCTTGATAATGTACCTTCCCATCAAGGCTTTTAACCTCAAAGATATTATTTTCACCAATAAACTCAGCAACAAATTCCGTCTGTGGCTGGGCATAAATCTCTGAAGGGGTTCCCGCCTGCTCCACTGTACCCTCATTCAGAATAATGATGCGATCTGCCAGCGCCATCGCTTCACGTTGATCGTGGGTTACAAAAATTGTTGTGATCCCCAAAGATCGCTGAAGCTTTTTTATCTCGAGTTGCAGATGTTCGCGCAGGCCCGCATCAAGCGCACTAAAAGGCTCATCCATCAAAAATAAACGGGGATTGGTTGCGAGTGCTCGCGCGATGGCAACACGCTGACGCTGCCCACCAGAAAGCTGGCTTACACGCCGCTTGCCTAAATCCTTTAACCCAACAAGTTCAAGCAATTCCTGTGAACGCTTAAGACGCGTTGCTTTTTCAATGCCAGCAATCTCAAGCGCATATCCAATATTATCAATAACATTAAGGTGCGGGAACAAGGCCAGTGATTGAAAAACCATGCCAATATTGCGTTGGTGACAAGGCACACTGACGAGATCCTCACCATCAAGCATGATGCTGCCCTGATCAGGAAAATCAAGGCCAGCAAGTTGCCTGAGCAGCGTGGTTTTTCCGCAACCAGATGCGCCAAGAAGACAAATAAACTCACCCGATTGAATATCCAAATTGATATCCGATAACGCGACAGTGTCCCCGAACGATTTTTGAACACCCTGAATGGTAAGAGCTGACATATTGTAATCTCGTCATAAAAAAAGCTTGATGCACATCACTATGCATCAAGCCATAAGTCTAGCCAATGAAATAGTCTTTATTCAGCAACCATATTCGCGAAAGCTTCTTCAATAAATTCCTGATGCTTTAGGAACAAAGCTGTTTGCGGAATAATTGGGTCAATTTCACTACCAACAGCGGCAAAATCTTCATCACTCAAATTCATGCTGCTGCGGGGAACAAGTGGGAAAATGCCCATGGCCAGAGCCATTTTTTCCTGCACCTCAGGCTGAGCCATATAATTGATGAACTGCTGTGCTTCATCTTTCATATCAGACTTAGCGGGAACAGACCAAAAAGCGTCAACAGCAACCCCGCCTTCTTTTGGGAAAGTCGTTGCTATAGGCTTGCCATCCCAGACAGAAAGCATAGCAACGTCGTGGTAATACATGCCAGCGTTATATGTGCCATCTTCGATACCCTGCTGGAACTGACCTTCGTCTCTGTACCAAAGAGTTGTTTTACCCTTCAGCTCACCGATTTTATCGATAATCTTCTGAAGGCCTTCTTCAGTTTTCATGGTTTCAGCACCATCGAAAAATGTCTTTGCTGTGATCTCAATAATGCCTGATTGCGGCACAACATTCATGGCCAGTTTGTTATTCCAATCACGTGTCCAAAGCTCTTCCCAGCTTGTTGGTGTGTTTGGCTCATTATCCGTATTTGTAACGAGCGTCACAAAGAAGCCTAATGCACCAGCACCAGTTATACCTGTGTCACCGGCGATTGTCTTATTCGCAAGAAGGCCAGATAAGTTTGGCATCGACGTTGGGTTAAGGTCTGCCCAAAGGCCCATATTATTACCACGGATAACAACGCTGTCTGTCACAAGAGCAACATCAGTTGGCGCTTTGTTTGCACGTGCTGCATTGGCAATCTGTGTCATCCAAGTGCTGTCTTCTGGCTGTGCGATTGACTCTACCTTAATGCCCGTCGCTTCGGTAAAGCCTGGATAGACCTCAGCGGCCAGTGTTTCTTCAAAGAAACCACCCCATGCACTAACGCGCAAGGTATCAGCATGTGCTGCGGATACTGCAAAGCCTAATGCGCCGACAATGCCCATTGTTTTTAAAATTTTCTTCATGTGTTTCTCCGTGAAACATAAATCGATAGGAATAGTAAAACTTGAGTTTCAAGATAATCAGAAATTCTAACCGTGATCAATCTTTACATGACAAAGCCCCTTACGACAAATTTGCTCCACTCATGCTCCAATGCGCCAGCAAATCTGCATCATGCAGAATAATGCGCTTCATCACTGCCAATCATAATGTTATGTTTCAATGCGTTTAGAGACGTCTAATCAAACCAGCTAAGCGGTGCGCTGCCCCCCCGAAGGCAGAGGTCGTGAGTTCGAACCTCGCAAGGTGCGCTATTTTTTCTTCAATGACAGGCCTTGCCAAGTGCTTTCAGGCGCCAATAATTATAAGGCAGGGGCGTAACGAAACCAGCTACCAACATAATGGGTATCACCCACCATGTAAGAATAGCGCCGCCTGTCAGCATAACGTCCGTGACATTCATGGCAACTTCCATCGCAATCATAGAAATCAAAGACATGCCAATAGCCGTCTTAAACGCTAGCCTGAACGCCATCTGTCTCGATAGAATGATGGTTTCAAGACAGATGGATGTCATTAAGCCATTAAAAATGGCCAAACTCATAATTGCCCAAACAGGCCAAGCTATGCCCATAAATTGAAAGTAAGCAATCGTTCCTAAATCACCGATAGCACAACCAAGCAAGCACCATGATGTATTGTAAGACGCTGATCGCCATGTGTGCTTACAGCGCCAATTAATGGCAAGATTAAGAGTTAAAGCTGTCATATTTGATCTCCTATGATATTCACTATAAACTCTCCCCTAACAGGAGAGGCAAGGATAAAATGAATATCGGCAAAGCGGCGACATTATCAGGCCTAACGGTCAAAACTGTCAGATATTACAGTGATGTCGGCATTATCAAACCACTCATTGATAGCCATACGGGCTACCGGGATTTTTCAGACTCTGACCTAGCCAAACTTCAGTTTTTAGCCAAAGCTCGCAAATTTGATTTCAGCTTGGATGATTGCAGAGAGCTGTTATCGCTTTACGAAAATACAGGCCGCTCAAGCAAAGAAGTGAAGGCGCTCACATTAGACAGAATTGCCCAAATAGATACTAAATTGTCAGAGCTTCAAGCTTTGCGGGACCAGCTCAGCGCCCTTGCCTCTGCTTGTCATGGGGATGAGAGGCCTAACTGCCCTATCATAGACGCGCTCGCAGAAGACGCTATCTAGCGCGCTATTCTGTTAGTGTGCAGGGGGCGCCGCAGGGAGCACAGCTATTGCCGCCGCCGCTCTGGCTGGCTATTGCATAGCTGGCAGGGCTCGTCAGATGATCTGCTAGGGCCAAAAATGTGACCGCTAATAACGCGCAAACAAACCATTTTTTGGCTGATGAGACGTTTGATGTATCGATACTCATAGCAATCCCCCCCTTACTTAAAACCAAAAGATGGGCGCAGCTTAATGCCGACCCAACTGCCGCCCATCGCCATGATAAACCACAGCCAACCATGCAGACTGCCAGACGCTGTGCCTGCCAAAAATGCGCCGATATTACACCCGAATGACAGGCGCGCACCAACCCCCATAATCAGCCCCCCAAGCACGGCGGCTAGGATCTGTGCGCGCGGCGGAAATGTCTGTTTGCGCATACCACCCGATAGGCACGCAAGCGATGCGGCGCCAATAATCATGCCGATATTCATCACAGAGCTGGTATTGGCAAGCACCGAATGACGCAAGGCCTGCTCTGGGCCTGCCCATTGCCAAAAGGCGAAATCAGCCATTGGCACACCAACAGATTGCGCCAATTTTGCGCCCCATAAAGTATAGCCAAAGGTGACGCCCCATGGATGGCCAGACTGCAAAAATACCGCCCAACATAAAATCGCAATAAGGATACTGGCCCCAAACAGGCCCTTATTAAAGACCTCACCACGCCTGCGCGCGATGATAAGCAAACCCGCGCTGAGGCCAAATAAGATGGCCAGATTTATCAGCCAGCGCACCAAATCTGAGAGACCACCAGCAATCGCGATTTGCCCAAGCGAGCCCCACGATAGCGCCGATGGCACCAATAAAGAGCCAAGCACGGAGCCCACGATAAAGGCTGGCAAGGCAAAGAGCATACGCCCAGACCCCCCACCAAAATGAAACAACACGCCCGACCCGCACCCATTGGCAAGCTGCATGCCGATGCCAAATATAAAGGCGCCGATAACCACAGAGAGCGATACAGGCGCCAATGTTGGCTGGGCTTGCAGGCCAAAGACAGGGGCGGCCAAGAACACCAACGCACATAGACCGGCGAGCCAAAAATGCCCCGCAAGCCCCATCAAAGAGCCTGTCTCAAGCGCCCGTCGCCACACAGACGCAAAGCCATATTGCGCAAATAAAAACACCCCGCCAAGCGCTGTACCAAGGGCCAGCAATAACGCGCCATGAAGGCCTGTATCAACCGCTATCAGCCCGGCAAAGACAAGCCAAATGGCGGCAAGAACGAATAACAGCCCGAATTCTTTGTTGCTCTTGGCGGGCTGTTGGCGCATCGCCTCTGATGAGGCTGAAACTTTGGATGAGGATAATTGTGCCATGCGTATCTCACTCTAGAAATAATATCAGACCTGAAATAATATCAGACCTGGCCAAATGCCAAATAGAGGCAATAATAGCCGAGCAACCATTCATAAGATTGCCCAGCTAAACATTTATATAAACTACGGTCTCAAAGACCTATCAGCCTAGCTTCCGGTGATAGATTTGAACAAGCCTTTAATCTTATCCATATTGCTTTGCGTTCCGAGCGGGTTTTGGCTATTGGCTGTCCATTCTACCATTGAGCCATCATAGAGCTTGACCTCTTTGCGGCCCAAAACTTCTGACAGGACAAACCAATTTGTCGCCGCCCAATGGCCTGTGTTGCAATAGCTAATGATCGGCGCATCATCGATAGAGGCATAGATTTTCGCCAATTCACCAGTGGTCTTTAGCTGGTTTGTTGCCGGATTATAGGCATCTGCTTGCGACTGTAGAACGGCCCCTGGGATGTGACCTGCTTGCAAGGCTTTATTATGCTTTGCCTTGCCGATATATTGCTCTTCTGTACGCGCATCAAGCAACACAGCCTGGCCGCCATCAATAACCGCCTTCACGCCCGTTGTTGAAATATAGGCCTCATCATCAAAACGCGCGATGAAATTGCCCTTATTCGGTGCAAGCCCTGCGCCTTTTTCGATGTTGCCCGGAAAATCACTTGCCCATTTTGCATAGCCGCCATCAAGGATAGAGACGCTTTCATGGCCAAATACTTTGAATGTCCAATAGGCGCGCGCGGCCGACCCAAAATCAGTTGAGCTAACGCCTGCCGGGATTAGCACGACGTGACTGTCGGCTGATACACCCAATCGTTGCGCAAGGGCCGAAAAGTCTGATGCGGTTGGCAATAGCCCGACAACATCATCACGGCCAACACGCCAACCGGCCTGCAAATAATCAGAATGAACAGAGCCCGGCACATGACCTTCTAGCCATGTCTCGTAATTACCACCGTCAATTTTATTGCGTAAATCGATGAACACAATCTTGTCAGATGCCAGATTATCACGCACCCAATTCGTGTCGACCAATGGCTGTGCCGATGCACTAAAAGCTGTTAGCGCAAGCGCTATGCCAGCTAGAAAAACCTTACCAAATCGCATTGCTATCTCCTTAAAGCATGTCTTTTTGCCCCTCACTATCACCAAGGGCGTTTGAATATCAGAGATAAGCTTATGATAAAATTTTTCTATAAAGTCAGCAGTATTTTCGAGAGAAAAGAAATATAATCTCTTTTAAAGAGCTACGGCAGAAAAATATACTAAACACACAAAAATAGGCAGAAACGAAATCTTACGGGAATCAGCCATAGCCGTATAATGAGCGCAAATAGCGGGCACAAATGAAGATAGCCTTACTTTTAAGAAGGCCGCACAAGAGCATCACCGCATTTTTGGCTGGCTATTTGTTGAGGAAAAAGTCCGCATCAATTCAACAGGCACATGGTTTCAGGATAAATACCCCGCCTATGCCGCCCACCCGCACGCCATCGGTGACTGGCCAAAGCTGAACACCATCTTTATCGCCCCAAAGCGCGCCATGCTTTTTGATGATCATCAGGTCAAAGGGTTTGGTAAATTCAAAGCCACAGATGCGAGCCTGCTAACCGTTATGCGGCAAGCCAATAAATCACTCTGGCTTGTGCCAGATTGGTTAAACCCAAAGGCAGGCGGGTGCGGGCTTAGCTATCACAAAAAGCCAGATTTCAGCGGCAAGACGCTTCAAACAACCGCCAAGGGGCAAGAATTTGTCTGCCAGCCCGCACAATCTGGCGCCTTCAAAGACTGGCTGACAAAGCTATTTAAGACTGCCTTATAGCCCTCACAACAGCTTCATCTGCTTGGTGGCGGCGGTCTTTTTGGGTCTCTTGCCAATCTTTTTTCGTGAGCCCATCTTCTGATAGATTTGGCCGGCGAATTTTTTGAATTCGGGCTGGTTGCGTATCGCAAAGATCTTATCCTTCGCGGCCCGCATTGCGACCTCATTCTCAACAATTGGCAAGGGGTAATCACGGCCTATCTCAAAAGACTGCGCCATCCCCTCCATAGGCGGCATCAACCGCGGCTCATGTAGCCATTGCGCGCTCACCCCCGCCAGCTCTGGACACCAGCGCCGGATGAAAACACCTGCCGGGTCATGCTCATAAGACTGCTTCACAGGGTTATAAATGCGGATGGTATTAATGCCCGTAACACCTGATTGCATCTGAAATTGGCTATAATGAATGCCAGCTTCAAAATCGGTGAAAAGCCGCGCTAAATGCGGGGCCGTCATGCGCCAATCTAGCCAGAGATGATAGCTCGCAAAACTCACCAACATCGCGCGCATCCGAAAAGGTAACCAGCCTGTGACAGTCAAAGATCGCATGCACGCATCCACCAAGGGATAACCTGTGCGCCCCTCTGCCCAAGCGGCAAAGCGCGCATGCACCGCCGCCCCCTCATCATCAGCCGCCTCTTTTTCCCTCAGCCCATCATAAAGAGGGTGCATATTCGCAAATTCAATCTCAGGCTGATCTTCCAGCTTTTGCATAAAATGACAGCGCCAAGACAGGCGCGATAACACCGCATTCAAAGAGCGTGCCTTGCTCTTGCTAAGCGGCGTTTTGGCAGTCTTCACATAATTGCGGATCGTCTGCTGGACCTCACGCGATGACATCGTCCCCCAGACCAAATGCGGCGATAGGCGAAGACAGCTTGTCTGCGCCTTGCTAGGCGAGGCAAGATTGGCCACATAGGCAGAAGAGCGGTCTGTCAGGAATGACCGAAGCAAATGAATCGCCGCCTGCCTGCCACCTTCTTGCGTGATATCCCCCTCTACCAAAGGCGCCCCAAACAGCGCCTCCTCACGCGCTGGAATAGCGCCGATATCAAGTGATGCTAGCGGTGCCAAATCATGTGACAACGCCCCATCATCAGGGGCAATCGCGCGCGTCTCTGCCATCCGCTTTTGCCGCATTGCCGCCCATTTATCACGGTTGAAAAAACGCCGCGCTACGCCATTGGCAGGGAATTCATGAAGGGCAATCACCTGCTGATAGCAATAATCACGCACCGCCTCATCACGCGCATAGCTCCAGCCATGGCTTGTTTCTTCATGCGCAAAGATAGCGTTGATTTTAAAATCTGATGACAATTCTTGCAGAACATCGCGCATCGGGCCAATGCGCACAATCAGGCTCTGTCCCAAGGCGGAAAGCCGCGCGCGTAATTCAATCAGGCAATCACGCACAAACAGCCAATGACGGCGCGAGCTTGTCGGTAATGCCCAAAAATCAGGCTCAATCACAAACAGCGGCAAAACAGGCTTGCCAGCTTCGATTGCCGCGATGAGGGGGCGATGATCATGGACGCGCAAATCACGTTTAAACCAGATGATGTTCACCTCAGCTCGTGCCATACCGCCACTCATACCCCTTACCATAAACCTGTCACGATGCTAAAAATAGGCCGAACAGGCGTAACGAAAAGAGGTTGGCGAAAAAGCTTCGGCAAGACTATCATCTCTATCAAGACACGCATTTTGTAAGGCACAAAGAATATGACAAGCTATTCTGCCAATCTTGGTTTTTTATTCACCGAATTCCCCCTCCCCCAAGCGATAGCAGAGGCGCATGCGGCAGGCTTTGCGGCGGTTGAATTGCATTGGCCCTATGAGGTGCCAGCCGCAGATGTCAAAACCGCGCTTGACCAAACAGCCCTGCCGCTAATCAGCCTAAACACACGCAAAGGCGCCCATAATGGCCTCTGCGCCCAGACGGAATTAATCACCGAAGCCAGAGCCAGCATTGATGAGGCTTTTGCCTATGGCGCGATTATCGGTGCGCGCGCCGTGCATGTTATGGCAGGCATCGCAAGCGGCGCGGCGGCAGAGGCGTGCTTTATTGACAACCTCATTTATGCCTGTGATTTAGCAAAAAACCGTCAGATGATGGTCATGATAGAGGCGATTAACCAACAGGACGCGCCAGGCTATTTTCTGCAAGACACCGACCATGTTGCACAGATTATCAACAAGGTTGGACGCGGTGAATTGCGCATGATGTTTGATTGCTATCATGTCGTCAAATCAGGCGGGGATATCTTAGCTGAATTTGATCGCCACCAGCCCCTTATCGGCCATGTCCAATTTGCTGGCACCCCCGATAGAGGCGCCCCTGATACTGGCACAAGCGATTATAAAGCACTTTTTGCCGCCCTTAAAAAGCGCGGCTGGACACAGCCACTTGGCGCTGAATATAAGCCGCGCGGCGCCACCCATGACAGCCTATCTTGGATGAGGTATTTATAGGCCCATCAGATTATCGGCAATTCAGGCGCCGCCCTCTTGGTGAGTAACTCTGCGCCCTTATCCGTTATCAAGATGTTCTCTTCATGCACCATCATATGATTATCGCCATAGCTAAGAGACGGCTCAAGCGTTAGCACCATCCCTGCCTCTAAGGGCGTATGGTCGAACCCTGCATGCGAAGGCTGTTCTGTTAATTGCATCCCAAGCCCATGACCGAAACGGCCAATATCACCGCCAGAGGGATCAAGTGTCTTTGTCACCTCTGCCATCGCGTGAAAAAGACCCGCGCAATCATTGCCCACACGCGCCGCCGCAAGACCTGCCTCGGTCGCGGCATAGAGGACATCATAGGCGCGCTTGGCATCATCATCTGCCTGCCCAATGGCAAAATTGCGATCAAAATCACAGAAATACCCATCCCATGTTGCGCCTGTATCAAGCATCAGAATATCCCCCGTTTGCAACGGCGCACGGCTTGGCGGCGATATCACATCCAGATAGCCACCTTGCCCCGCCGCCCCCACCAAATAGGGCACATCATCAGCCCCTAATGAAAGCGCCTTGATGCGAAACGCGCGGAACACGTCTTCCAGAGGCATCCCTTCTTTGACAAATTCTGGTAGCGCTGAAAATGTATCAGACCCAATCGCACAAATATGGCGCAATTTTTCCTGTTCTGCTGGTGTTTTGACCACCCGCAAGGCACGCACAATGTCTGTCGCATCCCCAAAGGTCAGATTTGGCAAGGCCGCACAAAGACGTTCAAAATCGCCCAGAGGCATCCGCAAATTCGTCTCATGCCCTTTCAGCAAGCCAATCACTTGCCCCTCTCCCATTTCACTTGGCGCGGCAAAAGGTGAGAGCAAATCTATCAGCAAGCTAATGCCATCATCAGCGGGATTTGGTGCGCTCCATGTGCGAATATCCTCAACCCAGCTTTGCCGCATTAAGGCCGCGCCAATCTCTGGAATAATCGCCACAGGCTTGCCAGATTGCGGCACAAAGACAAACCAAGGCCTTGTCGGACTTTGCCAGAATAATGTGTGAAACCCCGTGAAATAGCGGATATCAGCCTCACTCATCAACAGCATGCCTGCCATGCCAGCGTCTGTTAATCTTGCCTGCGCACGCGCCGTGCGTTCCGCAAATTCCCCTGCTGTGAAGCCGCGTTCCAACCCCCCTTCAATCGCGCTCGCACTCATAGGGCGCCTCGCATAATTTCATCATAAATCTCTTGGTCAGTGATGCCTTCAGAGCCAATGATCAAAACCCGTGATGAGGCATCAAGACCGAGCTTTTTTGACAAGGCCTTATCCTTTCTTGCCGCCACCAGCGCGCATAGGCCTGCCACCGCGCTTTCGCCTGCTTTGATGGGCGTATCACTGCCAGCGGGGCAAGCAAGCATCCGCACCATCGGGCCAACCAGCGTATCAGGTATCGTCAGATAATCGCCTGCCTCTTCTGCCAGCACTTGCCACGCCATCTCAGATGGCTCACCGCAAGATAGGCCTGCCATGATGGTTTCTGTCTCAATCTCAACACTCACCGCCGCCCCTTTGGACGCGCTTTGATACAGGCATGCGGCCAATTCAGGCTCAACAATCACCACACGCGGACTTGCCCCTTGCCAATAATGGCGCAAGGCCGCCGCCACACCCGCCGCAAGACCGCCCACACCGCCTTGCAAAAAGACATGTGTCGGCGCCTCATCAACCTCGTAATTAATCTCAGAGACCATCACCCCATAGCCTGCCATCACATCACGCGGCGGCTCAGAATACCCCTCCCATGAGGTATCAGAGACCACATACCAGCCATGTTTGTCTGCCTCTTGCTTGGCTAGGCGCACAGATTCATCATAATCACCTGTGATACGCACCACATCAGCCCCAAAGCCGCGCATAATATCTGCACGCCCCTCGCTTACCTCTGCGTGAATATAGATACGGCATGGCGCACCATAACGCTGGCACCCCCATGATAAAGACCTGCCATGATTGCCATCTGTCGCAGATACAAGCGTGATAGAACGGCACTCTTTTTGATACAGACCCTGCCTGATATCAGCCATCGAGACCTCTTGTTCAAGACGCGCTGACAGGACGCGTTGCAACACACGAATGGCCGCATAAGCGCCGCCAAGCGCCTTAAAACTCGCAAGGCCAAAGCGCGGCCCTTCATCCTTATAAAGGATATCATCCACCCCAATCGCCTGTGCGATATCATCAAGATGATAAAGCGGCGTTGGCTGATAGCCTTGCCAGCTTGTGATTTCATGATAGGCATCGTCAAAATCACGCTTTGAGAGCACTTTGGCAAACGCTCCTTTTGAAGATGTCGTCATTTGCGCATAGCCAATTGAGGCTGTCTCAAATTCGTTAAACGTAAAATCACCCATGCACTTAATCCCCCCTTTTTAGCTCTTTAACCTTGTGCCAAAAACACGCGCGCGCCAAGAGATAAATCACAATCAAGCGCGCGCTTCTCAAATCCGCCTTGCGCTATTTTCCAGATAATATTTGCCGCTAGGGGATAATGGTTGCTAGGCTTATGATAGCAAGAGATAAGGAGGGCGCGCCTATGGCACAACATATCCAGACATTGCCTTTCACCACAGATGCAGGCATTGGCACCAGCGCACGCTTGGGCATGATTATCTTGCAAAGCGACCAGACGGTTGAATATGAAGCCGCCCAGATTATCCATAGCCTATCGGATGATAAGGCTGATAAAAGCGCGGTGGCGCTCTATCATACCCGCATTCCCAATGACCAAGAAGTCACAGAAGACACGTTGCAAGATATGGCCGCCGCATTGCCCGCAAGCGCCTCTCTTATGCCAGAGTCTTTTGGGTTTGATGCGGTTGGTTATGGCTGCACCTCAGGGTCAACCATCATCGGCGAAGCAGAGGTCGACAGGCTGATTAAGACAGCGCACCCACGCGCCAAAACAACCAATCCCATCACCGCTTGCAAGGCCGCTTTGCGCGCGCTGAACATATCTTCATTGGCGCTCATCACCCCCTATGCGATTTCGGTGACACAAGCGATGCAAGATAATCTGCAAACAGATGGCTTTCAGGTGAAGGCGGTTGCGACCTTTGACCAGTCAGATGATTTCACCGTCGCGCGCATAACATCGCAGTCATTGATGGAGGCGGTAATGGCCATTGGCACAAGAGATGATTGCGAGGCTGTCTTTATCTCATGCACCAGCCTGCGGGCCTTACCGATTATCGCACGCGCAGAAGCCGCGCTTGGCAAGCCTGTCTTATCGTCTAATCAAGTGTTTATTTGGCACCTAATGCGCCTTGCAGGCCTGCAAGATAGTGTCGCAAATGCGGGCTGTTTATTTGATAAACAACTAACTAATTAACTAGCCATAAGCCACGCATGCGCCTATCCTATTGTCTGAATTTGAGCGTTTTTTAACCAAAGGGAGGCCATCATGGCAAAGCTACAAGGGTCATGTCATTGCGGGACTGTGACATATGAGATTGATACAAAAGTCACGATGGGCATTGTATGCGATTGTTCTATTTGCACGCGCAAGGGTGTGATTATGGGCGCCGCAGAACCAGAAGATTTTACGCTTCTTACAGGCGAAGATAATTTGACGCTTTATCAATTTAATTCAAAAGTGGCCAAGCATTATTTCTGTAACACATGCGGTATTTACACCCACCATTACCGCCGCTCAGATGGTCGTCTTGGCTTTAACACAGGCTGTATTGAAGGCTTTGATAAGGCAAGTTTGGAAGAGATCAAACAAGTACCAGGCTCAACCTTTAGCACTGTCGATGACTAATTAGCCTCTCATCTTGGATAAAAGGGATCTCTTGCGCTCTTTAAAGGCCGCGTGAGATTCCTTTGTCCCATTATGGAATGAGCCGAACCATTTATCCCACGGCATTTCCAAATTCCCATAATTACAATCAAAATAGCGATGATGCATTTGGTGATGAAATGTCCCCAAAGCAAGGTGCTTTTTATCGCCCAACAGCACCGCCTCATAGCCTGTATGAGATGTCGCGGCGGTCAATGATTGATGTTGCATATGAAACAAAATATGGAACGGGCTCGAAGGGATAATAAAATGAATCAGGATAGATGAGAAAAACAACAAATGCTCAACAGGGTGCATAGAGAGACCTGACCACGGGCCGACATTGGTATTCCTGTGATGCAACGCATGCGCCAGCCTATATAAAGGCCCCCAATGAAGCGCGCGATGCACCCAATAAAAATGAAACGAAATCCATAAGGGCGTCGCAAATATAAGGGCGATGAATAACAGCTTATTATCCGCAAATGCCATCACAGGCGCAAAGCCATTGGCCATAGCCCAAAACAGCAAAACCTCATAAGCGGTCCAAACCGTCACACCGCTTGCCAAACTCCAAAAGACATTATCACCAAGCTGACTGCCAAACGTAAACTGCCCTGATTGCGCGCGCAGATCACGGCTATCATAGCGCAAATCATCCTTTTGCTTTTTGAAGCTGTAAAAATACAGATGCAACAAGCCAGCGACGGCGATCATTAGCCCCAAATTACGCGCATATAGGCCCGTAACCCAGCCTATTTGCAGCTCTGCCATGACGGCTAATTCAGGTTGAAAATACAGAAATGATACAGTGCTGATAAGCACCAATAAAGAGCGTTCAGTGACAAATAACCATTGCCGATAGCTCCAGCGAATCATCTGAGATAGGGAGGGCTTTTTGGTGAAATAAGGCGCGGTCTTTATTGGCACATCTGGGCGATAATGCCACATGCGCTCAAAGGCAGAGATAGGGGCATCTTGCCTTTGAGTCTCGTCATCCTGTGCCATATTGACCCCCTTGTTTCATCAATCCTCTCTTGGAGCCTAGGCCGCAATTTTAATAAAGCCCAGACTTTTTATAAAGCGAAGCAGCTTTATCGCTAGCCAGCTGATTTTGGGATATGATGATTTGTTAAATATACCTGCCAGAGATGGTCAGGCAGAAGGCGCGCGCCTGCCATGACAAGCATGGTGATAAGCACCGATATCACCAGCCGCACAAATAAGATGACAAAGAGGCTTGGCCCCAAAATTAGCACAATCGCGGTATCTTCAATGACCGAATGGATGAGGTTCACAAAGCACACCACCCCAAACACATCACGCTTGCAAATCGTGCCTGTGGCGACATCCTTCATCAACAAGCCACTGCCAAAACTAAGGCCAAGCGTCACACCGACAATGGCGATGGTTGAGGCACGATCGCCAATGCCCATCACGCGCAAAACAGGGCGCAACAGCCATGTCATAAAGCGCTCAACCCCCAATAGGCGCAACAGCTCAAGCCCTGCCACAAGCACGATGATGACAAGTTGAATGGCCAAAATCGCGCCAATTTGCGCCATCACCCAAGCCCCAAGGCTGGCATCACCTGTTTGCAAGCCTGATAATTGCAATAAATTGACAGGCGCAGGCGCGCTATACCAGCCCGTAATCGCAAAGATTTTTGCCAGTAAAATGCCTGATAGAAACGCGGTTAGGACACGCAAGCTGACGATAAACCATAATTGCACCCCGACGCGCCGTGATACCATCGCTTCGAGCGGCAACCCATGAGTGAAGAGCATGAAGAGAGCCACAATCGACATCTGCCCAACCGTCAAATTTGCAATCTCAGCTACACTCGTTGCCACAATGATTCCCGCATAAGGGTTCGTCAGCAGCGTTGTGACAAGCACAATCGCCATAGAAGCTGGTAAATCCATCGCGCTCATCAAGGGGGCAAAAAGCGCGACAAGCAAGTCATCAGCGCCCATCTCTTGTGCGATTTTCACAATGATTATGGTCGGTATCATAATCCGAAAAAGCGCCAGTGAGACTGTCACTATATCTTTGCTAACCTTCTGAAAATCATAGATAAACATACGTTTTTCTCTTCAATGAAACAACCTAAACTGACCCTTGGTCACCCCTTATAACGCACATATAAGCGGTCTCATAGCTACTAGTTTCATGTCACAAAATCTTCCCGATTACGCACCAATAACACAAACCTCAGATTGATCGTATATTTCAACTTACACCCGATTGATTGCATAATATTATAAATTGTGCCATTTTTGCCCATAGATTTAACCTATGATGCGTGTTCGTGTGATGAATAAAAGACAATTTAGGCTCGCAATTCTGGCGGCAGGTGCCTTTGCCTCTCGCCATCTGACAAACACAGATGTCACACAAGGCTTAGAAGGCGCGTCTAAGACAAAAGTTCTGTCTGATCGCAACACAGATTATTATGGTGAAGTGGGTGTTGGCTTTGTGAATATCGAAGATGATGGTGATGAGCTTCGCTTGCTGAGTAAGGCGAAATTTTCAGATAAGCTGAATGAATATTCGGCCTCTCTAGATTATGGCATGAAGTTCTAAAGCGGCGTTTATTGCCAAGATTTGCTAGACAATTCATGCGAATTAAGGCTCTTCTATGAGGTGAAACCTTCACCTCTTTTTGCCAAAGCACGGCCGCCTGATGTCATCACCTAAATCACCTGTCCAGCCTGTTTCTGCCCAGCCTGTTCCTGTCCATTTTCTGGGCATCTCACAGATTATGGGCTATGGCTTTTTATTCTATGCCTTTGCCTTATTGCGTGATCCGCTTGCCGCTCATTTGGGCATCGCACCAGCCATTGTGCTATCAGCTGTGAGTGGCTCCCTGCTTATCCAAGGGTTTTTATCTTATATCGTCGGCAGATGGGCTGACCAATATGGCGGCTTGCATGTCCTTGCTTGCGGCTTTCTTATTGGCGCGTGCGGCATAGCTGGCCTTGCGTTTGTTGGCTCACTTATCGCCATGTGTCTGTGCTTTTTACTGATTGGCATTGCGATTGCTATGGCCACATATGAGGTCGCCTTTAGCGCTGTGGTGCAATTAGATGAAGCACGAAGTCGCTGGCTTATCTCGGTCGTAAGCTTCTATGGCGGCATCGCAAGCTCTGTTGCATGGCTTCTATTACAGCCGCTTTTATCGACCTATGGCTTCCGCACTGCCTGCTTTGTCTCGGCCAGCCTGCTGGCGATAACCGCCTGTTTTGCCTTTTACCATTCAGCCAAGCACCAGCGCACAGGCACCAAAAAAGAGGCGATGGCCCCCTTTCGCTTTGCCGCGCTAAATGCCATTGAAAAACGGGCCTTAATCATTCTCGCCTCTGCTAGCGGGATGGAATATTTCACCTTTGCCGCCACCGCGCTTTTCTGGATTACCTGGTTTACAGATCTATTTGGTGATATCAGCACGGCTGTCTGGCTAGCGGCTATTTATGGGCCGTTTCAAGTTGTCGGACGCCTGATTGAAATGCGCCTTGCATCGCGCATTGATGCCCGTATCACAGGGCTAATGGCCGCCTGCTTGACGCCCTTTACCCTATATCTTGCGCAATTTGCTGATATCAGCATCGCGATTATCACAATGGCTCTATTTGGCATTGGGCACGGGATATTGACTGTCACTTTCGGCTTTGTGACAAACCTGTATTTCCGCGCATCTGTCTATGGCAGAGCCAAAGGCGTTATCGCCGCACCGCGGGCTGTTGGCATGGCGATAGGCCCGCTTGCCGCAGGCCTTATCTATAGCACGGCACCTGCCTATTTCATGCCAAGCTTTATTGCCTCTTCCACATTCGTGGTGATACTCATCGCCCTATTATTACGCCTTGAGCCGACAAATAAAATTCATCAAGCTTAAGCGTATTATTGCCCCTTAACACGCGCATTGGTGGGATCATAGAGCGCCTCTTCTAGATGCTCAGCGGCAAAACTTTCTCCCAAAATACCAACCTGCAAATTAGTGAGATTTGCCTCTGCTTTAACAAAGCCATAAGCGATGGTTGCGTCCACGCGTGGCCCATGACCGCCTGAGGTGACAGAGCCGATTTGCACGGTGCCATCAAAGATAGGATCACCGCCATGCGGAGCGGCATGATCTGCCTCAATACGCATCGTAATAAAGCGCCAATTGACCGCCCTTTGTGCCAGCGCATCACGGCCGATAAAATCGCCCTTACCCATCTTCACAAACATATCTAGGCCAGATTCAATTGGTGAAAATTCAACCATCAAATCAGACTTCCAATGGCGATAGCCTTTCTCAAGACGCATCGCCTCTGCGGCATAAAGGCCAAATGGCTTAAGCTGATAATCCTTGCCCCCCGCCATTAATGTCTGCCACGCCAAATAGAGCGCTTCGCAAGGGATATGAATCTCAAAGGCAAGCTCACCTGAGAAGCTCACCGCCATCGCATAGGCTCTTGCATGGCCGATTGTGATCTCTTTGCCACGCATCCAAGGCAAGCCGTCTGAAGAGAGATCATCACGCGGACATAAAGACGCCAGCAAAGCGCGAGATTGCGGGCCAGCTAGCACCAAAATCGCATGTGAATTTGTTAGATTCTCAAGCACCACAGAGCCATCTTTTGGCAGATGCGCTGTTAGCCAATCCCAATCATGACGCTCCGCCGCCGCCGCACAGCCGAACCAATAATGCCCTTCATCAATCTTAGCAATTGTCGCCTCACTCAAGACCGAGCCTGCCTCATTCAGCAAGTAGCATAAAGAGACCTTGCCCACAGATTTTGGCACCGTAGAACAGGTCAGCCTGTTCAAAAATGCTTCTGCCCCCGCCCCTGTGACGGCGATACGGCCAAAGCCGTTCACCTCCATCACGCCGACATGTTCTGCCAGATGCTTAACCTCTGCCGCCACAACATCTTTGGTTGCCTGATAGCGATAGGATGGCACATGTTCAAAATCATCGGACGGCTTAAAGAACGTCGCACGCTCCCAGCCATTGACCACGCCAAATTCAGCCCCCATCCCTTCAAGCACAGGATAAAGCGATGTGGTCTTTGCCAGACGGCCCGCGGGTCTTTCTTCATGAGGCATATGGTAATGGAACTCATGCTGATAATCTTCGATAGATTTCAGCAAGGTGAACTCTGTATTCGCATGTTGGGTAAAGCGGCGCGGATCTAGGAACCAGCTTTCCCATTCTGTTTGCCCTTCGACAATCCATTCAGCCAACATCTTGCCATGGCCGCCGCCCTCGCCAATGCCTGCACGAAGACCGGTGATACAAAAGGCATTCCGCATTCCAGGGATAGGCCCCACAAGCGGCATCCCATCAGGCGTATAGGTAATCGGCCCGTTCACCACCGTATGAATACCTGTCTCAGTTAACGCTGGCAGACGCTCAAAAATGCCTTCCATATTATCAAGGCATCTATCAAGGTCATTCGGGCATAGCGCCATCGTGAAGCTAGGGTCAATCCCGTCCATGCCGAATGATTTACACGCCTGCTCATAAACACCGACAAGCAGGCCGTTTTTCTCTTGGCGCGAATAAAAATCATCCCCCGGATCACGGATAATCGGCACGCGCTCTTCCATCTCTTCAAGCTCTTTGATGGGATCGGTCAGAAAATACATATGTTCCATAGAGATAACAGGATGTTCAACCCCCATCATCTTGCCAATCTCATTCGCGCGATAGCCGCCCGCATTGACGATGATCTCAGCGCGAATCTCGCCTTTTTCCGTTGACACAATCCACTCACCATTTGGCTGTTGCGAAAGGCCTGTCACAGGGTTAAAGCGCACAATCTCAGCCCCCGCCGCACGCGCCCGTCGTGCCAGCGCTTGTGTTAGTTGCGACGGGTCAATATCCCCATCAAGCGGATCCCACCAAGCACCCAATAGCCCATGAGATTCCATTAATTTATGACGACGTCCTGCTTCTTCGCCGTCAATCAATTCAAAATCAATGCCAACACCCTTGGCCATCTGAATATAATGGCGATAAATATCCATCTGATCTTCTGTATGTGCCAGACGCATGCCACCGGTGATGTGGTAATTAATCGGAAATTCAGGATCTTCTGCCAATTCACGATACAGATCAATCGAATGGCGTTTCAGCGCGACAAAGGTTTGATTGCCGCCAAATTGCGTGACTTGCGCCGCCGCATGCCATGTTGACCCAGAGGTTAATTCATCACGCTCTATCAGCATGACATCTGTCCAGCCCATCTTGGTTAGATGATACAACGCTGAACAGCCTGCGATACCGCCGCCAATAATGACCACTCTAGCTTGATTACGCATTGACCCACTTCCCCTTTTGTCAAATTTCCATCAATAACGTCTAATGCGCCTAGCCTCAATTGGCAAATAGAAAATCCTGTTTGATTAAAGGCCTATTTTCAGTCAATGATAGACAGGGAAAAACCTTTGGGGAAATGGTGACAGGATTATCAATGTGGATGGCTTAATTTCTGAAAATCGAAGAGGCGCAGGGCGCGCCGCACGGCATAAGCAACGCCAGACAAAAGGCGCGATAGCCCATCCTTGCCCACCCGGTCAAATTGGGGGCGCTTATCGGCCACTTGATGATAGCGGCCTCAAAGACATCATCGAGACCGCCTATCGTCTCCTCGCCGAGATTGGCCTTGGCGAAGTGCCAGACGAATTGCAAGAATTGGCGCTTGCCAAAGGTGCGACGCTCAATGATGCTGGCAGATTATGCTATAGCCGCGCGATGATAGAAGATGTCATCGATAAGGCGCCGAAACAATTTATGCTCTATGGGCGTGATACCCGCCATGATATCGAAATTGGCGGCGATAAGGTCTATTATGGCACAGGCGGTGCCGCGGTTCAGACCTTCGATAGCCAAAGCGGTCTCTATCGTGCCTCTACTTTGCATGATTTATATGAATTCACGCGCTTGGCCGATCAAATGGATAATATCAGCTGGTTCACGCGCATTTGTGTGGCCACTGATGTGCCTGATATTTTTGAACTTGATATCAACACTATCTACGCGCTTATCGCTGGCACGACAAAGCCTGTTGGCACAAGCTTTACCCTTGGCTCTGCGGTTGCCCCTGCGATTGAGATGTTTGACCATGCGATGGGCGGGCCCGGCAGCTTTCACAAAAGACCTTGCTGCAAGGTGCATATCAGCCCTATCATCTCACCCCTTAAATATGGCGAAGATGCCTTTGATGTTGCCAAGGCGGCGATTGATAATAACATGGTGATCAATGCGATTATTGCCGCACAATCAGGGGCCACCGCGCCTGCGCCACTTGCCGGCATGTTGGCACAGACCACGGCAGAGACATTGGCGGCTCTGATGATGGTCAATGTGATTAAGCCCGGCCATCCTATGATCTTTTCAAACTGGCCCTTTGTGGTTGATTTACGCACGGGTTCATTTTCAGGCTCAGGCGGCGAGATATCAGTGCTTAATGCGGCCGCCGCGCAAATATCAAATGAACTTGGCCTTGTGAGCGGCGTTGCCAGCTCCATGGCAGATGCCAAAGCCATTGATGCACAGATGGGCGTCGAGAAAGGCATCTCGTCACTTGCCGCAGGGCTGGCAGGGGCTAATATGATTTATGAATCAGCTGGCATGATGGCAAGCCTGCTTGGCGCGTCATTTGAGGCGATGATCCTCGATAATGAAATGCTGGCACTAAACCAGCGCACCATTCGCGGTGTTGAGGTCACAAACGAGACACTTGGCTTTGAGGCTATCCGCAACGCTGTCTATGGGGATGGTCACTTTCTTGGCGGCGATCATACAATGGATGCGATGTTGCGCGACTATTATTACCCCCAGCTTGCCAATCGTGACAGCCCCACAATCTGGGAAGAGACAGGCGCACAAGACGCGTTTCAATCAGCCCAAAAGCACCTCGCCCACCTTCAAGCAGAACCGCGAGATACCTATCTCTCGCAAAAGGCAGATCGCATGATAAGAGATAAGTTTAACATCCTATTAGACCATGCGGCTGTCTATCGACCATGAGCACCATCCATTTTTCGAGACCACCACCGACAATCCTTGTGATTGGCGGCGTTAATTATGATATCAAAGCAAAATTGCATGCGCCTGTTGAGCACCTAGATGATTCAAACACAGGGCTGATATCGCAACATGATGGCGGCGTCGCGCGCAATATTGCCGAAGTTTTGGGACGCTTAAAGCTGCCCACAACGTTGATAGCTGTGTTTGGTGATGACAATGCCAGCCAGTCAATGCAACAGAATCTAGAAGATCAGCAAGTTGACCTGAGCCATGCCATTCAAATGGAAAATATGCGCTCAGACACCTTCTTGTCATTCCATGATCATACCGGTGAGCTATTGATGGCCGCAAACCAAATGACTTTGATCAAAGCGATAACACCGTCATTTATTCACACAAAAACAGACCTTATTTGCGAAGCGGACATCGTTGTTTGCGACTGTAATTTAAGCCCTGATACGTTAGCAGAGATAGCCGGGCTGGCGCGCAAAGGCATGTTGGTAATAGACGGTGTCTCAACCACCAAAATCAGGCGCATTGAGGGGCTATACGATAAGATTGACCTCCTAAAACTAAGCCATATTGAGGCTGTGACGCTCTGCGATGCCCCGCATGAGACAAGTCTTGATGGCCTTATCACCAAAGCCGTGAATAGGGGTATAAAGCAAGTTCTGATAAGTAAGGGCGAGGAGGGCTTTGCCATTAATGACGGGACAAATATTCATCATTTCGATGCGATCAAGGCAACACCGCAAACCGTCACAGGCGCAGGCGATTGCCTTTTGGGCGGCTTAATATACGGGCTTGCAACCGGACTGCCACTTGCCCAAGCCTGTGAGGTTGGCGCCAAAACAGCCTATCTGTCGACAAAGTCAGTGGCATCAGTTAACCATCATATTAATCTTGATAATATCCTCACGGGTCATTTAGACATCATATAGGGAGCTTCCTTTTGACCACATCACCACCTGCTCATCGCTTGCTTTCAATCCTGCCAGAGGTGCAAGAGGCGCTTGCCAGAAATAGCGGCGTTGTGGCTTTGGAATCGACCATCATCTCGCATGGGCTTCCCTATCCTGAAAACCTTGAGACCGCCAGAGCCATTGAGGCAACTGTGCGCGCAAATGGCGCGATACCTGCGACCATTGCTATTTTAGACGGGGTGATAAAGATTGGCCTTAGCGACGCTGATTTAGAAATTTTGGCGCATCCCAACAGCCATGTGACCAAAGTATCAAGACGCGATATCGCCTCTGTCATCGCGGCGGGCGGCCATGGTGCCACGACGGTTGCTAGCACCATGATTTTTGCCGCAATGGCAGGCATTCCTATCTTTGCCACAGGCGGTATTGGCGGCGTCCACAAGGGCGCTGAGACAGATTTTGATATCTCGGCAGACTTGCCCGAATTGGCGCAAACAAATGTCGCCGTTATCAGCGCAGGCCCCAAGGCCATTTTAGATCTTAGCCTTACGATGGAATATCTTGAAACACAAGGCGTGCCTGTTATTGGCTATGGCACGGATGAGCTGCCAGCCTTTTGGTCACGGCGCTCAGGCATTGCCCTCAACGATAGCGCCGATACGCCAGAACAGATAGCCGCTATCATGAAAACCAAATGGGATTTGGGCTTGCAAGGCGGTTTGATGATCGCAAACCCTGTGCCAAGGGATCAAGAAATCCCCGCACAAGAGCTGACCGATATCATCACACAAGCCCTTGGTGACGCGCACGCATCCGCCATCACAGGCAAAGCTGTGACGCCGTTCTTGCTCGATACAATTCGTCAAAAAACTGATGGCAAAACGCTTGCCACCAATCAGGCATTGGTCATGAATAACGCCAAAGTCGCGGCACAGATTGCCTGTGCTTATGCCGCCTTATAACGGCTCTTTATGAAAAGCCCTTAAGCGGCATGCCTTCTTTTCGCTGGAGCCAATTTTCGGCCGCATAATCAGCCAGCCCATCAATCATATGAAGCGCATAGGCATAGCGCGATTTGGCGGAATGATTGGGCGGCGATAAATGCGGAAAGCGCCCATGCAGCAAAATCAATGTGCCTTGCGGTGCTGGCAGGGCCACATCACATGGCGGCAAATCCTCATCCGATAGCTGTTCCATCACCATCTCAGCTTGACCATTTTGACCAGCTTGCGCGCGCACAAAGCGTGACTTTAACGGTGCCTCATGCCCCGCCGGCGCGCCCCACATACAGCCATTTTCCGTCGTCGCATCTTCCAGCGCTAGCCAAAAGCCAACACATGTTTGCGGCTCTGTATAAAGGAAGGTTGAATCCTGATGACCTGTCACCTCACCGCCAATATGAGGCTGTTTGCAAATCACCATAGACTGTAATAATCGCGGCTCTTTAAAGCCGATTGCATAGGCCAAATCTGCCATTTTTTTCTGGTGCGAAAATTCATCAAAAACAGGGTCTAAATCATGAAGCGCATGGCCAATTTTATTCACCGCCACTTGCTTATCTTTGACAAGATTCCCTGCCTCATCGACCGCATCCTTCTCTAAGAAAAATGAGATATCACTGGCTGATTTCATAAAATAATCACTCGCGGCATGTGACTGGCCAGCGGCTGAAAATACGACCTTATGCTCATCTGCATCAAAGCCATCGACCAGCTTTTTGGTCTGCGCCATCAAAGCCTCACATTCAGCCCTACTCGCAAAGCCCTCTAGCAATAAATAGCCCTCATTATGATAACTTTGGGTCATCTCTTCTGTGACATGGCCTTGCCATTGGTGCCGCACAGCTTGCTTTTCTTGCGCAATATTCATCACCCTATCCTTTCACCGTTTATCCTCCTTAACTCTAGAAGTCAGCATCTAGAATCGCAAGGCCTTGCTGTCATTTATGAATCCTGCCTACCCTATCCGATAGCTAAATTTCATCACTTATTTTAAGGGAAATATAAGATGATTGCACTTATCACATCACAATTATGGACCATTTTAATCGGCGCGACATTGGCGTTTATTCTGGGGATGTTCTGGTATAATGAAAAGGTTTTTGGCGATCTTTGGGCGGGGGAACAACCGCACCGCAAAATGCCTGAAGATTTTGATAAAGACATGACCAAACTCTTGACCATCTCTGCCGCCGATGCGTTGCTATTTACGACCATCGCCTTGTTGTTACACACCGCCTATGGGATTGAAGGCGTGCTTTTATTGGCCGTCGCTGTCACGACAGGCATGTACGCAAATACGGTTGCAAGAGGCGGCACAAATAAGCTGTTCTTTATCGATGCTGGCTTCTTGCTTAGCCAGCTTGTCATTATCACAGCGACCATACTTATCATCTCTGGCTAGAAAAACCGCGCATAGCCATCAATGCGGCAATCTTGCCTCTAGCGAGAGACGCTTTGCTTGTGATAGATAAATAACATCCTGATTGATGAGTGAGCAAAGTAATGACACCAAAGGCCAAACGTTTATTGATAACGCTTGTTGCAGGCGCCCTTCTTGCAGGCGCGGCAGGTCTTGCGTCTGTGGCTTTGCGCGATAATATCGTCTTTTTTGTCACGCCATCACAAATGACAGAGACGCATTATGCGGCCAAAAGATTGCGCGTTGGCGGCCTTGTGGCCAAAGATAGCGTCACAATCGAAGGCACCATCACGCAATTTACCATCACCGATGAGACCGCCTCTCTTGCGGTGCGTTATGACGGGGCGTTGCCTGATTTATTCCGTGAAGGCCAAGGCATTGTCGCAGAAGGCGCGGTGACCAATAAGATATTGATAGCTGATACAGTGCTGGCAAAACATGATGAGAATTACCTGCCGCGCGAGGTCAAAGAAAGCCTTGAAGAACAAGGTGTCTGGCAAGGCGACAAAAATAAGTAAGACCGCCCACTAGCCCTTATGCGCATCAAGGTACAAGCGCACACAATCTTGCACACGCCGAAATCTGTCACCGCCTAATTTTGTGCCGCCAAACCATCTTGTGACAATGATGAGATGGTCAAAGCACCCCTCACGCTCTAGCATCCGCAAAATCACCATTCCCGCGCCAGATTCGCCATCATCATTCTTAATCGGCCCGTCTGATGAGGATAAAAGCGCCCATGTATTATGCGTTGCTTTGGCAAATTTCTTGGTCTTTTTCAGCTCTTTTAACAGCGCATCTGCCTCTGCCTTATTATGCGCCAGCGCGCCGCTTACCGCATATTTAGAGCCTCGATCAGTCAAGGCAGCATCTATGATTTTCAAGGAGGTCATAAAAGCTATTCCTGCCGCTTAACATTCCTGCCGCTTATCTTTGCGCCTCTTGCCAATTTGGATGCGTAAAGGGCACATCATTTGCCTTTGGCAGAGCAGGCCTCCCTAGAATATGATCAGAAGCTTTCTCGCCTGTCATAATAGAGGGCGCGTTTAAATTGCCATTGGTGATACGCGGGAACAGCGAGGAATCAGCGCAATAAAGCGCGTCAAACCCAATGACCTTCGTATCAGGTGAGACCACCGCCATCGGGTCAGAGGCATCCCCCATCTTGCAGGTGCCACAAGGATGATAGGCTGATTCAGCATGTTGCCTGATAAAGCCGTCAAGCGCGGCGTCACTTGTCACATCATCGCCTGGCTGAATTTCATGGCCACGATACTCATCAAACGCCTTTTGCCCCAAAATCTCTCTTGTCAGGCGCAAAGCTTTGCGAAATTCTGGCATATCATCTTCATGGCTGAGATAGTTAAACCGTATCTCTGGCGCCTCTTGCGGCCTTGCGCTTTTGATATGCACATGACCGCGCGATTTTGAACGCATAGGCCCGACATGCAATTGGAACCCATGCCCCTCAGCAGGCGCCTTGCCATCATAACGGATAGCCACCGGCAAAAAATGATATTGAATATCAGGATAGGGAATATTTTTATCTGATCTGATAAAGCCCAAACTCTCAAATTGATTAGACGCCCCAAGCCCCTTTTTGAAGAACAGCCATTTAAAGCCAATCCATGCTTTGGCAAAAATATTCAGATGCTTATACAGCGTTATCGGCTTTTTGCAGGCAATCTGGAAATAGACCTCTAGATGGTCTTGCAAATTCGCCCCCACCCCCGGCCTATCTGCGCGAAGCGGCACATTCGCCTTTGCCAAAACCTCTTTTGGCCCAATACCTGAGCGTTGCAAGATAGCCGGGCTACCAATCGCGCCTGCCGATAATATCACCGCCTTTTTGGCAAAGACATCAATGGGCTGATCGCCCTTAATATAGCGCACGCCGACACATTTTTTGCCTTCAAATAACAGCCTATCAACCATCACGCCTGTGCGTAATTCGACATTGCCGCGCGCCATAGCCGGGCGCAAATACGCATTCGCCGATGACCAACGACGCCCCTTATAGACCGTCATATCAGCTGGCCCCATACCCTCTTGCCGATAGCCATTATAATCATCTGTGGCCGCATAGCCTGCCTCAACAGACGCGTTTACAAACGCCTCATGCAAGGGGTTATCTCTTGGCCCTCTTGTGATATGAAGCGGCCCATCTGTCCCGCGCCATCCTGCCTCGCCGCCATGCGAAGTTTCCATGCGCCTGAAATAGGGCAACACATCGGCATAGGACCAGCCCTTGGCACCTGATTCCTGCCAATAATCATAATCGCCGACATTGCCACGCACATAAATCATGCCATTAATTGATGATGAACCGCCAATCACCTTACCGCGCGGACAAACAAGCGCGCGCCCGTCAAGGCTGTCTTCCGCCTCTGCCTTATAGCCCCAATCATAGAGCGGCATATTCATCGGATAAGACAGCGCGGCGGGCATCTGGATAAGCGGGCCTCTATCTGATTTCCCAAATTCCAGCACGAGCACCTGATGCGATTTATCCTCACCAAGGCGATAGGCAATAGTTGAACCAGCCGAGCCTGAGCCGATAATAATATAATCATGTGACGCTGTCATAATGAGACACTCCTCGTTTCTATCATTTGTTATCAGCTATCATTTAGGGCGATGCAAGATGATAATTCATACATAGAAAGCTGGCAATCAATGCAAACGCACTCTATCTTAAAAAGAGGCTAATAATGGCTTAAAAAGAGGCTAATAATGGCTGAAAAAAACACAGACACTGGCAAATAATAAAGGGGCGCGGCACATGTGGGATGAGAGATTTGCAGGCGAAGACTATATGTTTGGTAAAGAGCCAGCACAGGCCCTAACGCGCCATAAGGGCCATTTACACAAGGCGGGCACAACATTAGCGGTCGCTGATGGGGAAGGCCGCAATTCTATCTATCTTGCCAAGCAAGGCTTTGCGGTTCATGCGATGGATTCCTCTATCGTTGGCATTGAAAAGGCCCAAAAGCTTGCCCTAGATCACGAAGTTGCGCCAACATTTGAGCTTGCCGATATCTATGATTATGACTGGCACAAGCAAAGCTATGATAATGTCGTCGCTATCTTCATCCAATTTGCGCCACCCGAAAAATGGGACAGCCTATTTGCGGGGCTAAAATCAGCCTTACGCCCGGGTGGTTGCTTATTCCTTCATGGCTATACGCCAAAGCAAGTTGACTATGGCACAGGCGGCCCATCCAACCCTGCGCATCTCTACACAACCGCCATGCTAGGTGATGCCTTTGCTGATATGGATATCCTTGTCAATGAGGCCTATGAGGCAGTGCTTGATGAAGGGCCGGGGCATAGCGGGCAATCTGCGCTTATTGATTTTATCGCGATAAAGAAATAGAGACCGCTTGTGGAACGCCTTGCCTTTGATACGCCAGAAAATGGCCAGCTAACAAAAGTCGCAGATGATTTATATTGGGCACGTTTTTCCCTGCCCTTTCGGTTAAATCATATCAACCTTTATATCATTGATACGCCTGATGGCTGGGTGCTGGTCGATAGCGGCATTAACGCCGATAGCACCGCCCAGCAATGGCAAGCACTCCTATCAGGCCCGCTTGCCGGCCAGCCTGTATCGCGCATCATCATCACGCATCATCATATCGATCATATCGGCTATGCGGGCCCGCTTAGCCAGCTGACAGGCGCGCCGATTTTCATGAGTGAAGAAGAAGTGACCAAAGCAAGATGGTTGCTTGAACGAGATGATAATCTATTCGCTGATCTGGTTGCAGATACCTATGCCGCCAACGGTCTTGATGAGGCACATTGTGCGCTTGCCCGCAGCGATAAGGGGCGCTTTAGCCGTCATGTGGCCCCCTTGCCAGAGGTGCAAACCCTCACCGCAGGCGATATCATCAAAAGCCGTCATGGCAGTTTTGAGATCCGCCTTGATAAGGGGCATTCGCATGCGCATATCGGCCTTGTTGATAAGGCGCGCGGTCTTTATATCGCGGTTGATTTTCTTCTGCCCCGCATCTCACCAAATATCTCGGTTGATATGCGTGATTTAAATGATGATATGCTTGGCGCCTACCTCACCTATCTTGCTGAGGCTTCAGATATGGATGAGGGCTGGCACATTTTCCCCGGTCATGATTGGCCGTTTTGTAAAGGGGCAAGCAGAGCAAAGGCGCTTCTAGCGCATCATGAGGATAGGCTAAACGCCTTACGAGAGGCGGCGGCGCAACAGCCTATCACTGTGACGGACGCGATGGGCGTGTTATTTGGCAAAGTCTTTGAAGCGCATGAGCTTTATTTTGCGACAGGCGAAGCACGCGCGCACCTCACGCACCTCGTCACAAGGGGTGATATGACAATCCAGCCAAAATCAGCCCTTAATGCCCCTGATTATTTTGCCTTATCACAGCCATAAGCATCATCAACGGCCGCCAAGATAAGCAAGGTCGCCGCAAATGCTAGATTTGTCTCGCGGCGGTCTAGCCATGCCCGCGTGATACTTGTCAGCGCGTCGGGATCTGCCTCTTCTGGCAAGCATAGCCCCGGCTCTTGGCCATTGGTTTTCTGTGCGATAAGCTCAGCGGTTGTGAAGGCATCCACCGCGCCAGTGATATAGACAATGCACACTGCCTCATCTTGCGGTGAGCCTGAATTGCAATAAAGGCGCAACGTATTACCATCGATAAAATCAGCCAATGCGGCTTGCGGGACAAGGCTAGCGGCAAGCGAAATGCCGCAAGCTGTTATAAAAGAGTGGGCCCATTTCATCATGATGTTAGCTCCTTATATTGTCTGATTATGGCATTTCCAAAATGATCTTCGGCGGCGCCTTGCCTTCATGAATATCCATAAAAGAGCGCTGCCCTTCATGCAGAGGCCGCACCTCACTCCACCCGTCACCTGTGATGTGACCTGCTTCAAGAAGCGCGACAGCCTCAGCAAAATCAGCGGTGCTATAACAATAGCTGCCTTTAAAGGTGACCTCTTGCAAAGTCACATATCTTGTATCAAATCCAGCGTCATTATCTTGCAAGCCAATATGCAAAATCATGCCGCCCGGCTGAACCAGCTCACAAGAGGCTTGGCGCGTGCGTCCCGTTCCTACCGCATCAAAAATCAGTGGCACAGAATGCGCATCAGGGCCGCTCTCAAGCGGGTTATAAGACGCGACGCCCACCAGCTGATCAAGCATTTTGCGGCGCAAATCATTTACCTCGGCAATATGAACATCGCTATAGCCAAGATGCTTTGCCAGCAAGCCAGCCAATAAGCCGATTGCCCCGCCGCCCAAAATCACCATCCGATCAGACCGGCTTGCTTGATAATCATTCGTCATCAGGCGCATCGCATGCACCACACAGGCAAGCGGCTCTGCCAGGGCGGCATTGGTCAAGGCGATATTGCTTGATAGCGGCACAATATTATCACTGCGAATAGAGACATATTGCGCAAACCCGCCCGGCAAGCGCATGCCTATCATCTCTCTGTTAACACAAAGATGCGTCGCACCAGCGTTGCAAGAAACACAATCACCGCAATTCAACAGCGGGTTAACCGCCACAAGCTGACCAGCTAGCGGGCCATCAATGGCCTTGCCGACAACCTCATGCCCAAGCACCAAGGGCGGCACCCGCCGTGCATCATGACCATGCCATGCATGCATGTCTGAGCCGCAAATGCCGCATAAAGAGACATCGATGATACTATGGCCTTCTTTTGCCTCAGGCTTTGCGTAATCTGCGAAATCACAGTGCATAACATCGGTATAAATAAGGGCATCCATAATCGTATCTCTCTTGTTATTGTTACAACCTCTACGACCCTAGGTTCTCACCGGGAAAATATTTACGAAGGCGAATATCAGCGGCTCTTGCATGACCTTCCATCCCCTCTAGGCGAGAGATACGCGCCGCCGCCGCCCCAACCTCACGGTTGGCTTCTTGCGTCATGCGCTGTGTTGTGACGACCTTCATAAATTTATGAACTGACAGGCCGCCTGTATAATGCGCCGCGCCCTTTGTTGGCAGAATATGGTTCGTGCCTGAACATTTATCGCCATAACTAACGGTGGTCTCTTCGCCGATAAATAAAGAGCCATAATTCTTTAAGCGCTCTGTGAACCATGCGTCATTCTTTGTATGCACTTCTAGATGTTCTGCGGCATAGTCATCTGATACAACCGCCATTTCTTCGTCTGTGTCGCACAAGATAATCTCACCATAATCACGCCATGCGGCTGTCGCGGCTGACCGTGCAGGCTCTGGCAATGAGGCGATATGGCCGTCAATACGCGCTGTGACTGCATCTGCTAGCGCTTGTGAGGTTGTGAATAACCACGCAGGCGAGTCAGGCCCATGCTCTGCTTGTGAGACCAAATCCTCAGCCACAATCGCTGGATCAGCGCTTTCATCAGCGATAATCGCAATCTCTGTTGGGCCGGCAAACATATCGATACCCACACGGCCATAAAGCGTGCGCTTGGCTTCCGCGACAAACCGATTCCCCGGGCCAACCAAAATACGCGCCTTCTTGCCGGTAAATAAACCAAAGGCCATTGCGGCAATCCCTTGCACACCGCCCAAAGATAAAATCTGGTCAGCACCACATAGGCTCATCGCATATAAAATCGCTGGGTTCGGCCCTTCATCGCCATGCGGTGCGGTGCAAGCAACCACATTTTCGACACCTGCAACCTTGGCCGTGGCGATTGACATAATCGCTGAGGCAACATGCGCATAACGCCCGCCCGGCACATAACAGCCAGCTGTCTCAATCGGGATAAGCTTTTGACCCGCCCATAGGCCCGGCGATAATTCGGTCTCAAATTCCTTAATCGAATCCCGCTGTGCTTGTGCAAAGCGCACCACACGTTCACGCGCAAAGGCAATGTCCGCCTTTAGCTGGTCAGACACCTTCGTGCCAGCCTCTTCAATTTGCGCCGCGGTGATAAGCGCAGGGCCGCTATAACCATCCAGCTTGACCCCATATTCAAGCGCCGCCGCCTCGCCGCCTGCCTCAATATTGGCCAGCATCTCTTGCACAATCGCTTGTGTCTCATCAGTCCCTGTTTGCGGGGTTTTAGAGGCTTTTTTGAGATAAGTAATTGTCATAATTTTAAGACCCGTAAATATAAGTTGGAAGCCAAAGGGCAATCTGTGGGAAGACGAAGATCAAGATAAGACCAATAAGCTGGATGACCATAAATTGCATCATGCCAAAATAAATATCTTTCAGATCCCATTCAGGCACAACACCCTTTAAGAAATAAGCCGACAGAGCAACAGGCGGCGATAACCACGCCGTCTGTAAATTCACCGCCACCAAGATACCAAACCATGTCAGATTAATATCTAACTTGACCAAAACAGGTATCAAGATAGGCACGATAATCAAAACAATTGGCACCCATTCAAGCGGCCAGCCTAGCAAGAATATCAACGCCATGATGATAATCAAAATCATCGTAGGGGACATATCCCACGCCAGCAAGAAATCAGTTAGCATAGTCGGCGTGCCAAGGCGAGAGAACACCGCGCCAAAGAAGTTTGAAGCCGCGACAAGGAACAAAATCAACACCGAAATTTCCAATGTCTTGATCAAAGCTTCATAGAATTTTGCGAATGTCAGACGACGATAGGCAATGGTCAGAACAAGCGCCCCAAAAGCACCACAACCAGCACCTTCGGTCGGAGTTGCCCAGCCAAACAAAATTGACCCCAGCGCAAAAGCTACCAGCGCAGATGGCGGCACAAGACCCATAAAAAACTCATGCCACAGATCAGAGAAGAAAAACCCAGCAGGCTTTGCCACTTTGACCCAGCGCGCGGCACCATACATGATACCAGCCCAGCCAAGCGGAATAAGGATTGATGAGAACGGGAAATAACCCGCCAAAGAGCCTGATAGCCCCATCACAATAAAGGTAAAGAATAAGATAATGGACGAGATAACAAGCAACGCTTCAAGCCAATAGGCCTTTGATGTTACAGGTTGCTTATCGAGCGGCAAGGTCGGGCCCAATGACGGGTTCATCCAACAACGGATAAGCGCATAGCCTGCATACATCGCCGCCAGCATAATGCCCGGAATAATCGCGGCAGAGAATAAATCTGTCACAGGCACTTCAAGGACAGGACCCATCACCACCAACATAATCGATGGCGGGATCAAAATCCCCAGCGTGCCACCTGCGGTAATTGTCCCCGCCGCCAAGCGCACATCATAGCCAGAACGGTTCATCGTCTTGGCCGCCATAATCCCCAAAATCGTCACAGACGCACCGACAATACCTGTGGCCGCCGCAAAGATTGTCGACACAAATAACACCGCCAAATAAAGCGCGCCTCTGGTCCGAGATAGCATCAGCTGGACAGAGGTGAATAGGCGTTCCATCAGGCCCGCCTGTTCCATCATAATGCCCATAAAGACAAATAAGGGCACCGCCGCCAAAGTCTGTTCCAGCATCACATTATTAAATTGCAATGTCTGAAGATAAAAGACCAAATCGCCCCCAAATCCCCAAGCACCAAACACAAAGCCTAGGAAGATCAGCGTAAAGGAGATAGGAAAGCCGATAAAAATCGCTAGCAACATGACCGCAATCATAATGACGCCGATCATCTCATTAGACAGACCGCCAAGCCCTTTGAGGCTCGCATCATTCCCTTGCCCAAAAATCATTTCGAAATTGAAGATATCAGGCGTCAGGCTATTAGAGAAAATCGCCAAAAGAGCGATAACATAAAGTGGCAATAAGCGCATTGTCCATGTTTGAATGGCCCCCTTACCAACCTGATGATAGGCGCGCAAGAATTCAGCAACACCTTGGATTAACAGCAACAACACCCCAATCGGCATGGCAGAGCGTGCCGGTGCCAAAGGGGCCATCAAGGCTGTATCCATAGAGCGTTCCCATGTCAGCCATGCTTGGAGCGTGTAATCCATTGAGACCCAGAAAAAGAACAGCATTGCGGGAAAATAGAACGCCAAATAAAGCGCACCATCGACCAGCGCTTGGGTGCGCGGAGACCAATTACGGAACAGAAAATCAGCGCGAATATGAACACCGCGCATCAACGCATAACCCGCGCCAAGCATGAACATCGCCCCAGAGAACATCCGGCTTGCATCATAGGCCCAATCGGTTGGCGCGATAAATAATTTGCGCGCCACCACCTCGATGATCATCGCGGCAATCACAGGGACCAGCATCAAACAAGTCAGCTTGCCAACCCAATTATTCAAGATATCAATATTACCGACAATCAACCGCATAAAGGGGTGCATATCTTCGGGCGTATCCCCCGGCTTGCCTGCACGACGCTCTGCAATCAGCTCATCAGAAATATCTAGTTCCATGCCCTCTTCATTTTGTGCCATACTGGTATCCCCCCCATTAATGCCCTCAGTGATGCGCTTAAAGCCGCGCCAGACTGGCCTTATTTTCTTCTATTATTTTAATTTTTTTAACAAAGTCTCACAGGCCTCATGCCCTTGTGCAATGAGGCCTGTGATTTTATGAAATGTGTTACTTCACGCTATCAGCAAATGCTTTACCAAGAGCAGCGTTAGACGCTTGCGAGCCGGCCCAGAAAGGCACAGCCACAGCGGCAAAGTCTCTTTGTGACTGCCATACTTCAGCAAAGAATTCGTTTTCTGCTGCGTTCTTTTCCAAAGATGCCTTCGCTGCGTTCATATAGGCAGGGAAGTAATCCGCTGGTGTGTCATGCAAGATAACGCCGTGATTCTCTGTCAAATCCTTCAGTGCCTTACCGTTTTCATAGATACGGTTTGACATAGACTTTGAAAGTGAGGCGTTTGCTGCCACTTCAAAGGCCTTCTTCTGGTGATCTGTCAATGAGTTGTAAACATCTTTGTTGATGTACAAGTCAGCGTTCACAACAACCTGGTGTAGACCTTGTAGGTAGTAGTGCTTAAGCACTTTTTGGAAACCAAACACTGAGTCAGGCTTTGGGCAACACCATTCAGCCGCATCAATCGTGCCTTTTTCAAGCGCTGGAAGAATATCACCACCGCCCATAGCAACAGAAGCAACACCAATGTCTTTATATGTCTGACCTGGGATACCTGGCGGTGTACGGAAACGATATTTACGGAAATCTTCCATTGATTCAATCGGCTCTTTAAACCAACCAAGGGCTTCTGGACCCACTGGCTGTAGCATAAAGCCTTTTACATTCATGCCCATTTCATCCCATAGGCGGTCATAAAGCTCTTTACCACCAGCATATTGGAACCAAGATAGGAATGCGATGTTATCGATACCAACACCCGCACCAGCAACTGGTGAGCCGAACAACATAGCGGCCGGGTGCTTACCTGACCAATAATGCGTCCATGCAAAACCACCTTCAACAAGACCCTTATCAACAGCGTCTAGTGTTTCTTTCACACCAACAACCGCGCCAGCAGGCAATACTTCAAATGTGACTTCACCATCCGTTAGGTTTGTGACATCAGCCATGAAGTCTTTCAACATAGCAACTTCATCAGTTTTTGCGCCGATAACAGCTTGAACACGAATATTGACAGGGTTTGTTTCAGCTTGCGCTTCAACTTGTACAACCTTCTCAACTTCAACAACTTCAGTCTTATTACCAAGACCAAGATAGCCAATCACAAGACCGGCCACTAAGGCTATGGCGCCTACAGCCATTACATTATTTTTCATTTTTTCCTCCGTTTTTTGCGCCCTATACCTTGTAGCTTGCATGATGAAAACAGGCGCATTTCCCATCATGTGTATTAATTGCCACAGACTATTTAATGTCACGCTCATGAATGATGTTACCCATAAGCTTATGACCAAATTCGCTATGACCCCAACCAAGGCTGACCGATTAAATCATCCCCAGATCTTTGAACCCGTCATACAGCATGACAACCGCCAGATAGATAAGCAGTGCCAAACCTAAATATGACAGAAAACGATATTTCAACATGACCCGCATGATGATGTTGGCAAAGAACGCCATCATCAAAATGGCCAAGCCAAGACCAAAAACCAATAGCTGTGTATTATCGCGTGCGATCGCGGCGACCGCCACAATATTGTCAATCGACATAGAGACATCAGCGAGCAAAATGGTGAATAAAGCGCGGCCAAATGACTGTGATCCCTCAACAGCCGGCGCGCCTTCTTCATCTTGTTTATTAAACGCTTTAATATCTTGATAAAAGCGCCAACATACCCATGACAGCAACACACCGCCAATGATCAAGATACCTTGAATGCTCAGAAGGTATGATGCGATAACCGCAAACCCAATCCGCAAAACAGCCGCAAGCGCCATGCCAAGGAAGATAGCCTTCTTGCGCAATTCAGGCGACAAACCAGCCGCCGCCATACCAATGACAAGCGCGTTATCACCAGACAAAACTATATCCGCAAAAATAATTTGCAAAACATCAACAATAATCGCGAAATCCATCTCGGTTCCTACTTTAATCCCTTACCCTATTTCCCGGCATTAAATGCCGGCATCAACTACCGGCCATCCTTAACGAATCCATCTAAACAGACGAAATCGGCATCCCCCTGAACGCGTCAAAATCCCCTGAACGCGTCAAAATAGTGTCAAAACCCCTAATAACTGATAATAATTTCCAAAAATTTGACAAATATTGCATTTTTTGATAAAATAATTATCATTTGTGATAAAAGTAAGACGCAAATTGAATAAGCTGGCAAGCCTTATTTTTGGATAAAGCTGCCCTATCCGACTTTTTGAGGGGGATACGGGCGCCCCAAAAACCCGCTGGCCCTGATAATGATTTGCCACAAGAAACCGCCAAGAGGATTGTTAAAGTGACCAGTGCGACGACGCCTAATTTACGCCTTTTATTATTGCTTGAAGAATTGTCAAATGCCTCACGGCCTCTGTCAGTGGCTGAATTAACAGAGATGCTTGATTTGCCGAAACCATCCGCACATCGGCTGGTAAAGACCCTCTTGAGCGAGGGGTTTTTAGAAAAGCAAGGACAGCAAATCGTGATCGCGAAACGCTCTGTGGTGATGGCCAATAATTTAATGTTGAAAAACCCGGCCAATATCGTGCGTCATCAAATTCTAGAATCACTGGCAAGGGCATCGAAAGAGACGATTAATTTTGTTGTGCCAACTGAAAATGGCATGACCTATAGTGACCGTGTTGAAACTGATTGGCATTTCCGCGTTATGTTGCCGATTGGCACCTTTGTGCCTTTTTATTGCACCGCTAGCGGCAAAACATTCTTGGCCTCTTTGCGCAAATCGCAATTACAGGGCCTTGTTAAGGCGATGACTCTCAAGCCATTTACAAATAACACCATCAATAATGAGCAAGATTTGCTGGCCAGCATTAAGCAGGTGCGCAAGCAAGGCTATGCGATTGATGATGAGGAATTATATGATGATATGCTGGCAATCGCGGTGCCTGTGCATGCCGCCTCTGGGCATTATTGCGGTGCGATTGCCATCCATGGGCCAAAATCACGCTTTTCAAAAGACAAAGCTTTGACCTTTTTGCCTGCCCTGCAACAAGCCTCGCAAGATATCTCGGCCGCTGTATTTGCCAGCTAGATGATAACCGCCAAGCCTAAATGACGCGGCCCTTATTCAATATATCTGCCGGATCAAGCATCGCTTTCAAGCGTTGCATCAAGGCAATTTCCTCTTGCGTGCGGCAATCTTTGAGCCACGGCTTCTTTAGCATCCCGATACCATGTTCCGCCGTAATCGTCCCGCCAATCGCTGTCGCCTTCCCAAAGACCAGATTTTCAATCGGCACTTGGTCATTATCATCGCCTGTCGTGCAAGATAGGTGCAGATTCCCATCCCCAATATGGCCAAATGTCACCTGTCTTATGCCCGGAAATTCAGCTTGCAAAGCCGCCCGTACATCTTGAGTGAAATCCTTCATCTTTGGCACAGGGATGCCAATATCGAAATTCACATTTGGCGCAAGGTCACTCAAAATCTCAGCAATCGCATCACGATAAGACCAGAATGTCGCCGCTTGCGTTTGATTTTGCGCGATCACCGCATCCTCGATAATCCCCTTTTCAATCGCCACATGAAGGGCCTGTTCGACATCATCATTATCGCTTGCCTGCTCCACCTCAATCAGAACCGTAAAAGGATAGCGCCTATCAAATAATTCAGCCTTGCCAGTAAGAGAGACCACTTCTTCCATATAATCATCCCAAAGCACTTCAAATGACGACAGGCCCACAAGCTGTTTTTGCGCATGGAACAAAAGCGCTGTCACACAATCAAAATCTTTGGCCGCACAAAAGGCCGTGCGCACAACATCACGCTTGGGAAATAGGCGGAAGGTCACAGAGGCAATCACCCCCAATACCCCTTCTGTGCCTATCAGCAATTGTTTGAGATCGAAGCCCGCATTATTTTTCAAAAGCTGATTTGACTGCGCCATTATTTGCCCATCTGGCAAAACCGCGACCATGCCAAGGATAAGCTGGCGCGTTACCCCATATTGGATCACTTGATTGCCGCCTGCATTTGTTGCCGCAATCCCGCCAGCGGTCGCTGTGCCTCTGGCGCCCAAATCAAGCGGAAACATCAGCCCATGCGCTTCGGCAGTCTCTTGGATAGTTTGCAAGCTTACCCCTGCCTCAACCGTAATTGTCTGGCCGATAGGGTCAATCTCTAGCACCTTATTCATGCGCTCAACAGATAGCGCCCATTCGCTCTGTTGCGGCGTCGCCCCGCCTGCAAGCCCTGTGCGCCCGCCTTGGGTGACAAGCCGCTGCTCATGGTCTTGGGCAAGACGCAACATCTGGGATAAATCATCTAAGGTGCGTGGCCGCAGCACAACCTCAGGCATATGCGCCGCCGCCTCTGACCAATCCTTGGCATATTTATCCTGAACCGCCGCGCCGCTTAAATATAAATCATCAGCCAGCTTGTCTCTGATATCGCCATAGCTCATAAAGCCCACCCCTCATCAAAATAGGCGCGCGCTTATCCTGTTAACCCGCGCTTATCCTGTTAAATTGACATATTTCACTTGTCTTTAACTTAGATAAAACAAACAGGAAATCTAGCATATTCTGGATGAAATGGCCTGTTATTGGTCGCAATTATGCAAAATCACCCGCCATAAATAGCGTTCGCTAAAAGAGTAAGAAATACGCAATAGGCTCAAAATGGGTGCAATAGGATCAAAACGGGCAAGGGGTGTGACCATGTTTATCGGCGTCTCAGATATTTTCAAAATTGGCATTGGCCCGTCCAGCTCTCATACGATGGGGCCGATGGTGGCGGCTAATCTATTTTTGCACCAATGCCATCTGAAACAAGAACAGACCGGCCAGACACTGGCCCATATCAGTGTGCGTCTTCACGGATCTCTGGCCTTTACGGGCAAAGGCCATGCGAGCGATAGAGCGATTTGCCTCGGCCTGCAAGGCTTCCTGCCAGAGACCTTAGCCCTTGATCGCATTGAAGCATTAGAGACAGCCCTTTATGAGACAAAAGAGATCAGGCTGGCGCACCGCCCGCCCTTTGCGTTTGACCCTGCAAGCGATCTTATCTTTGATTATGACGCCCCCCTGCCAGCCCATGCCAATGGCATGCAGTTTTTTGCGACAGACACCAAAGGCGAAAACCTGCTTCATGAAATTTACTATTCCATTGGCGGCGGTTTCGTGCGGCGCGCTGATGAGATGCAAGAGGCGCCTGTGACTGACAGGCCCAAACATCCCTATCCCTTTGCGAATGCCGCACAAATGCTGGAGATGGGCGCCGCACATGGCATGACTATTGCCGAGATGCAATTTGCCAATGAATGCGCCTATCGCCCCAAAGAGAGCGTTGAGGCGGCAATCGCGACCATCCTTCGTACCATGAGTGAAGTTATCACGCGCGGCTTAAGGCAAGATGGCATCCTGCCAGGCGGTCTGAATGTCAAGCGCCGTGCCAAGAATATTCATAGCCAGCTGTTAAATGAAGTAAGTCGTAATGATCAACAGCCTCATATCGCCAATGATTGGCTTTCTGTCTATGCGATGGCGGTGAATGAGGAAAATGCCGCAGGCGGGCGGGTGGTCACATCCCCGACCAATGGCGCGGCAGGCATTATCCCTGCGGTGATACGCTATTACAGCGAACATTGTCATGGCGCTGATGATGAAGGCATGACAAATCTTCTGCTCACAGCCACGGCAATCGGCTCTATCATCAAGACAAATGCCTCTATTTCAGGGGCGGAAGTTGGCTGTCAGGGCGAGGTTGGTTCAGCCTCAGCGATGGCCGCCGCAGGTCTATGTGCCGCGCTTGGTGGCACAAATGCCCAGAGTGAGAATGCCGCTGAAATCGCGCTTGAACATCATCTTGGCATGACGTGCGATCCCGCTGGCGGCCTTGTGCAGGTGCCTTGTATTGAGCGCAATGGCCTTGGCGCAATTAAGGCTGTCTCTGCCGCCTCTTTATCTTTACGCGGTGATGGCACGCATTTCATCCCGCTTGATAATTGCATAGAGACAATGCGCCAAACAGGCCTTGATATGCATGAACGCTATAAGGAAACATCCCAAGGTGGGCTGGCGGTGAATTTACCCGAATGTTAATCGGCCAGAATGTTAATCGCCCAGAATGTTAATCAGCCAGCGTATTATCTAGACAGCGTGTTAATGAAAAAAATGACCCACGCCGCGTAATGCGGCAAAATAACACTTACATTGTGCCCCCTATGTGCCTTAAGCTTGAGCCATTATAAGGTATAGGCAAGGGGTTCAAGATAATGAGCGTAGTGACAACGATTGATGATCTAAAACAGCTGGCACAAAAGCGTGTGCCGAAAATGTTCTATGATTATGCAGATTCAGGCTCATGGACAGAATCGACCTATCAGCTCAATGAGAGTGATTTCCAGCGCATTAAATTTCGCCAGCGTGTCGCGGTTGATATGTCAAACCGCACGACAAAGACACAGATGGTCGGCCAAGATGTCGCCATGCCAGCCGCCCTTGCGCCTGTTGGCCTGACAGGCATGCAGCATCCAAATGGTGAGATTCTAGCCGCCCAAGCCGCCGCTGAATTTGGCGTGCCCTACACCCTATCGACCATGTCGATTTGTTCTATTGAGGATGTCGCAGATAACAGCCCTGAGCCTTTTTGGTTCCAGCTTTATGTGATGAAAGATCATGATTTTTCCAAGCGCTTGGTAGAGCGTGCGAAGGCCGCTGGCTGTTCTGCTTTGATGCTGACACTTGATTTGCAAATCCTAGGCCAGCGTCATAAGGATTTAAAAAACGGTCTTTCAACACCGCCAAAACCAACGCTCTCAACCATTGCGAATCTGGCGAGCAAACCGCGCTGGTGCCTTGGCATGCTTGGCGCAAAACGTCGTCATTTTGGCAATATCCAAGGCCATGCCACAGGCGTCTCAAACATGTCATCGCTGACAAGCTGGGTCTCAGAGCAATTTGATTTGCGCCTTGATTGGGATGATGTCGCGCGCATTAAAGATTGGTGGGGCGGCAAGCTGATTATCAAGGGGATTCTTGACGCTGAAGACGCCAAAATTGCCGTCAAATCGGGCGCAGATGCGCTGATCGTCTCAAACCATGGTGGCCGCCAGCTTGATGGGGCCGATAGCTCTATCGCTATTCTGCCAGAGATTGTCGCGGCGGTTGGTGATGATATTGAGGTCTGGATGGATGGCGGGATTCGCTCTGGCCAAGATTTGCTCAAAGCCGTTGCGCTTGGGGCGAAAGGCACCTTAATCGGCCGCTCTTATATTTATGGGCTGGCCGCAGAAGGCAAAAAGGGCGTGCAAAAATCGCTTGAGATTATTCATAAGGAACTTGATATGACGATGGCCTTATGTGGCCACCGCGATATCAAAAATGTCACCAGAGATATTCTGCGCGACTGTCCATTCTAAATAGGGCCTTTTTAGATAGGGCCTTTTTAGATAAATTTAGCGTGCGGCCGCAAAGCCGCCTTCTTGCCAAGCCGCATAACCGCCGAGCAAATGCGCCGCGCTGTTAAACCCTTTATCTTGCGCAAGCCTGACAGCCATCGCAGAGCGTTCACCCGCCGCACAATAAAAGATAAGCGGCTTTGCCCCATAGGCGCCAAGCACATCTAATTGACGATAAAATTGGCTATAGGGGGCATGCACCGCACCCGCAATGGCCCCGTGCCTTGCGCGCTCGCCCTCTTCACGCAAATCAATCAGCACAAAATCATCTTGCGCCATTGCCGCTAATTTATCAGCGTCAACATGGCTCACCTGCTTTTGCGCCTCCATCGTGATGCCCATTTTGATATTCTCAGGCACTGCCACATCCATCATCTTTGGATTAGGCAAATTAAGGTTATTCATCAGCTCAATATAAGCGGCGCGTGATGAGACTTGCAGGCGCGGATTATAGGCTTTTTCCTCGCCAATCGTAGAGACCATATCGCCCTTATAATCATGCGCAGGATAGATCAAAGTCTGCTCTGGCAATGATAGCAAGCGGCCAAATAGGCTGTCATATTGCGCGCCCGCATCACCATTTTGAAAGTCCGTGCGCCCCGTGCCTCTGATAAGCAGTGTATCGCCTGTAAAGATGCGATCATCCATCTGGAAACAATAGCTGTCATCCGTATGGCCCGGCGTATAAAGCGCGGTCATATTAATACCTTCAATGGTCACACGCTCACCATCTGTGACGCGCATAGAGACAACATCCACCGGGCTTTGCTCACCCATCACTGTGACACAATTTGTATGGTCACGAAGCGCGCCCATCGCTGTGACATGGTCAGCATGAACATGCGTGTCAATCACCTTGACCAAGCGCAAATCAAGCTCTTCAAGAAGCTTCAAATAACGATCTGTCTTCTCAAAGACAGGGTCGACAAGCAACGCCTCACCACCCTTACGGCTGGCAATCAGGTAGGTGTAAGTTGATGAGACATGATCAAATAATTGTCTAAAAATCATGGATTCGGTGACCTCTTTTACAAAAACATAATGCTATATTAGCATATATTTTAGAAAAATAATCTGGAATCATGGCAAAATTTAGAAATTACGTGCCACCATATCCATCAGCCTTGTTGGCAAGATACGTTTGACGATCATCATCAATTTGGTGGCCCATGTCACACGATAGCGCAAGCGTGGCCGGCGCGATTCTGCGGCATGAATAACCGCCCTTGTCACCGCCTCTGGCCCTAATTCGAATGTGTCTTTTTTCGGGTTGGCAATCGCAAGGCGCGGGATCAATGTCTTATGATAAAAATCCTCATGCGCTGAGCCTTTGACGGTGATCCATTTTTTGAATTGAAAGTAAGCATTTTCCCTGATTTTGGTGCGGATAGGGCCAGGCTCGATGAGAATCATCGCAACCCCTGAGCCTTTAAGCTCCATACGCATCGTATCTGTCAGGCCTTCAATCGCAAATTTCGTCGCATTATAGGCGCCCCGATAGCGCATCGCCGCAAAGCCAAGGATAGATGAATTTTGCAAAATACGCCCGCCGCCCCGAGCGCGCATATGCGGTATTAATTGTCTGGTGAGATCATGCCAACCGAAAAAATTAGCCTCAAAAATCGCACGCATCGCATCAGCAGACACATCCTCGCCTGCCCCCGTAATCCCATAGGCGCCATTATTGAAAAGCACATCAATGCCATCTTCGGCCAATGAAAGCGCTGTCTTAACACCTGCTTTGATGGTCTCTGGCTTTTCATAATCAATCACAAAAGATGTCAGCCCATGCTCTTTTTCAAGACGCGCACAATCAGCCTTTTTGCGGCAAGTCGCAAATACCTGCCAGCCTCTTTTATGCAAAGTAATCGCGCTATCAAGCCCGATACCTGACGAACAACCAGTGATCAAAATTGTCTTAGTCATTTTGTCGCTATCCCAACTTATCTTTTGATGAGAGTTACATATTCCATTATAGTGCCGATACAAAGTGTTTCGCTTAAAAAAGGCAAAATCATGAAAATCTTATCATCATTGCTTCTGGCTATCTCTGTTATCTTTGGCGCCTCTTTTGCCTCTGCTGGCACTGCCAATCATGAAAAACATACCCCTGATCACAGCGGCATCATGGCAAGTGATTTTGTTATTCGCGCGACCACGCCAAATGCTGGCGCCACCGCCGCCTATGGCCATATTCACAATCATGGCAACAGCGATGATAGGCTTATCGGCGCGCATGTATCCTTTGCCAAAAAGGCGGAAATTCATGAAATGAAGCTAGAGGGCGATGTGATGAAAATGCGCCAAATAACAGGCGGCCTTCTTATCCCTGCTGGTGAAATGGTGGATCTTAAAAATGGCGCAGAACATGTGATGATTATGGGGCTGTCTGAACAGATTAAGACAGATAACAGCTATGAGATCACCCTCACATTTGAACAAGCAGGCGCTATCACGCTGACCGCTGGCACAATCTCTTTATCTGGCAAAAAGACGCAAGATGACCACAGCCATCATAACGGTCACAGCGAACATGACGATCATGACGAGCACAAGCACTAGGCCTGTTCTGATTAATCAATCACGCGCACTTGCGGGAATTGCTTTTCAAACCGCGCACTATCAGCGGCATCAAGGCGCACGAATAATGTTTGCGCGCCTGCCTCGTCAAACAGATCTGATTGCACATCACCGCGCTGATAAAGCCACGCTCTTGCCGCGCCATCTGCGGGCGTAAGGCTTACCTCAATAATCGCGCTATCTTGCGATAAGATGGCCTCAATCGCCTCAACCACATCATCCAAGCCCTGCTCTTTGAGAGCTGAGCAATAAATCACCCCATCTTTGCCAAAGCCTGCCCCATCACCAAATTCATGGCTGATAGCCTCAAGCAATTCATCGCCCATAATATCAGATTTATTCATCACATGGATAAGCTCTTTATCAAGCCGCTCTTCTGATATGCCAATATCCATCAGCACCGCGCGCACATCCTGCGCCTCTTCAAATAGCAAGGGTGATGCGCCATCATGCACATGAAGCAAAATATCTGCCTGCACCACCTCTTCCAAGGTTGATTTGAAGGCCTCGATTAATTCGGTTGGCAATTGGCTGATGAAACCAACCGTATCTGCCAGCACAATTTGCCGCCCTGACGGCAGGTCTGTTTGCCGCATTGTCGGGTCTAGCGTTGCAAACAACATATCCTTGGACAGCACCCCTGCCCCTGTAAGCGCATTGAACAAGGTTGATTTGCCCGCATTGGTATAGCCGACAAGCGCGATGGTCGGCGTCTCACTTCTGGTGCGGTTTTGGCGTTGCAAGGCTCTGGTGCGTTGCACATCTTTCAGCTCAGCCTTAATGCGCACAACACGGTCCATCAGCATGCGCCTATCAAGCTCAATCTGGCGCTCGCCTGGCCCGCCCAAAAAGCCGCCGCCGCCGCGTTGCCGCTCAAGGTGCGTCCAAGATCGCACAAGGCGCGAACGCTGGAACATCATCGCGGCTAATTCAACTTGCAGGCGCCCCGCATGTGTTGAGGCCCGCGCGCCAAAAATCTCAAGAATTAAGGCGGTTCTATCAATCACCTTGGATTTCAGACGATTTTCAAGATTACGCTGTTGCACAGGGCTAAGGGCGGCATTGATGATAATCAGCGGATTTTCATAATCAGCCGCAACCTCGCCAATATGCTCGACCTGACCTGAACGCAGGAAGGTCGGCGCATGGGGCGCTTGCAAAGAGAGGATTTCAGAATGCACCACATCAAGGCTAATCGCCTCACCAAGCCCAATGGCTTCTTCTAGCATCACATCTGCTGAACGTGGCATGCGCCATTGGCGCACGGATGGCTGAACAACAATCGCTTGTTGCGGCTCTTCACTATGGTCGAAATAATCTGTGCCCAAATGCCACTATCTTTCATGAATGATCAATATCAAAAGACCGATATCAAGACTGGCTGGGCAAAAGTCAAGCCCCTACCCGCCAAGACGCCATATCATGGGCGGCTAATGGGGTGTGCAAATTGCCCCTTTTATTTGCCATAGAGCCTAAACTGCGCTTAATAGTAAGGGGAAAATTAGTTGACGAAGCGGCCATCATACCGCAACAGTGCACCATCTTAATTATATCATGTGAAAGAGTAGGCATATGGGACAGAATTTCATTGCAGGCGCATGGCGCAAAGGCACAAGCGAAATTGCGAATATTAACCCGTCAGATACGTCAGACATTATCGGCCATTTCGCACAAGCAAGCGGCCAAGATCTAGAAGACGCTATCTCATCAGCGAGAGCGGCTCAAAAAATCTGGGCAAAATCTGGGCTAGAGACACGCTATAATGCGCTGATGGCGATTGGTAATGAGTTGATGGCACGCGCCGAAGAACTTGGCACATTGCTGGCAAGAGAAGAAGGCAAACCGATAGCAGAAGGCAAGGGCGAGGTTTATCGCGCGGGTCAATTCTTTACCTATTATGCGGCAGAGACATTGCGCCAGCTTGGTGAGAATGCTGATTCTGTGCGCCCGAATATCGAAATTGATGTGCGCAGAGAAGCTGTGGGCGTGGTGGCGATTATCTCACCATGGAATTTCCCAACCGCCACCGCCGTATGGAAAATCGCGCCTGCACTTGCCTTTGGTAATGCGGTTATCTGGAAGCCTGCCAATTTGGTGCCTGCCAGCGCGGTTGCCTTAACAGAGATTATCGCCAAGCAAGATTTGCCCGCAGGCCTGTTTAATTTGGTCATGGGCTCAGGCGCAGAAATTGGTGATGCGCTAACCCGCCATAGCGGTATTGATGCGATTACCTTTACAGGCTCTCTTGATGTAGGCCGCACAATCGCAGCAGCGGCAGCGCCTAACCTTACCAAGCTTCAGATGGAAATGGGCTCAAAGAATCCGCTTATTGTGATGGATGATTGCGATATGGATTTGGCTGTGGCTTGTGCCTCTGGCGGTGCCTTTGGTGGCACGGGCCAAAAATGCACAGCCTCATCACGCCTTATCGTGCATGATAAGATTTATGATGAATTTGCTGAAAAGCTTGTTGCGGCGGCACAAAATATCGTTGTTGGTCACGCGCTGGCTGAGGGGGTCACAATGGGCCCTGCCGTCTCTGAGACACAGCTTGCGTCTAACCAGAAATATCTGCAAATCGCCAAGGATGAGGGCGGCGAGATCCTCTGGGGTGGCCATCTTGTTGACCAGCCGACCAATGGCTTTTTCATGGCACCTGCTGTGATGGCTGGCCTTGATAATCATGCGACGGTTAACCGCGAGGAAATGTTCGGCCCGATGACATGCCTTATCAAAGCCGCCTCTTATGAGGAAGCCTTGACGATTGCCAATGACACAGAATTTGGCCTGACCGCTGGCATCATGACAAGCTCTCTTGCTAGGGCCAATCATTTCCGCCGCAATGCGACCACAGGGGTTGTGATGGTGAATCTGCCAACAGCTGGCACAGATTATCACGTGCCATTTGGTGGCAGAGGCTCATCATCACATGGTGTGCGCGAACAAGGCAGAGCGGCTGTTGAATTCTACACATCTGTTAAGACAGCTTATGTCGGCCTGCCTGCGGGCATGCCTGATTAAGGACATCGCCTATCAGACATAAAAAAGGGGCTATCATTTGTTGGCAGATGATGGCCCCTTTTTCATTATAGGTTTTATTTATATTAGCCTCTAGCGGCTCTCTTGCGCTCATGCGGTATCAGATAACGCTTGCGCAGACGAAGTGATTCAGGTGTCACCTCAAGCAATTCATCATCATTAATATAGGCCATCATCTCTTCAAGCGACATCCGTCTTGGCGGCGTTAGCACCACCGCATCATCCGTACCAGACGCACGCACATTCGTCAGCTTCTTGCCCTTTAGCACGTTCACATCCAAATCATTCTCGCGTGAATTCTCGCCAATGACCATGCCTTGATAGACCGCATCTTGCGGGTTCACAAACATCACACCGCGCTCTTGCAAGTTAAACAGCGCATAAGCCACAGCCGTGCCATCATCATTTGAGACAAGCACGCCATTATGACGCCCTTGAATAGCGCCCTTATGGTCGGCATAAGAATGGAACAAGCGGTTCATCACGCCTGTGCCTCTGGTCGAGGTCAAAAAGCGTGACTGATAACCAATAAGCGCGCGTGATGGGGCGTGGAACATAATACGTGTCTTGCCAGCACCTGCACTGCGCATATCAACCATCTCACCCTTGCGGCGGTTAAGCGCGTCAATCACAGTTGAAGCAAATTCCTCATCCACATCGATTGTGACTTCTTCAATAGGCTCTTGTAATGTGCCATTTTCATCCTTGCGCGACAGAACGCGCGGACGAGAGACCGTCATCTCAAACCCTTCACGGCGCATTGTTTCAATCAAAACGCCTAGTTGCAATTCACCGCGGCCACCAATTTCAAACGCATCCTTACCATCTGATTCAGCAAAAGTAATCGCGACATTCACCTCAGCTTCAGCCAGCAAGCGCTCTCTTATCAGGGTCGATGTTACCTTGGCACCTTCACGGCCCGCCAGTGGCGAGTCATTCACGGTGATAGTCACAGACATGGTTGGCGGGTCAATCGGTGTCGATTTTAGCGGCTCTGTGACTTCCTTAGAGGCAATCGTATCTGACACAGATGCGACCGCCAAACCAGCGATACAAACAATATCACCTGCCTCAACCGAATCTACTGGCACACGCTCTGTGCCCTCAAAGCGCAAAAGCTTTGTCAGGCGGCCTGCCTCAACAACCTTGCCCTCAAGATTCACCGCATGCACAGGCTCATTCACACGCGCTGTGCCTTGCACCACACGCCCTGTCAGGCAACGGCCAAGATAGAGATCAGAATCAAGCAAAGTTGAGAGCATCGCAAAAGGCGCATCCTTATCAACTTGCGGTGTTGGCACATGGCGGATAACCAAATCCATCAAAGGCGCCAAATTCTCACGCGGGTCATCCAAAGAAGCCGCACACCAGCCATCACGGCCTGAGGCATATAAAATAGGGAAATCAAGCTGGTCTTCATTCGCATCAAGCGCGACGAACAAATCAAAGACCTCATCAACCACCTCTTCAGGGCGGCCATCTGGACGGTCAACCTTATTGATAATGACAATCGGACGCAGGCCTTGCTTTAGCGCCTTGCCTAGCACGAATTTAGTCTGTGGCATCGGGCCTTCAGCGGCATCTGTCAGCAAAATGACGCCATCCGCCATCCCAAGAACACGTTCAACCTCACCCCCAAAATCAGCGTGGCCTGGCGTGTCGATGATATTCACGCGTGTCTCGCCCCACATAACAGATGTTGGCTTGGCAAGAATGGTGATACCACGCTCTTTTTCCAAATCACCTGAATCCATCAAGCGCTCTTCGACTTGCTGGTTAGAACGGAACATGCCGCTTTGCTTCATAACGGAGTCGATCAAGGTGGTCTTGCCATGATCAACGTGAGCGATAATAGCGATATTGCGTAGCGCTTGGGACATAAAAAGGTCTCTTTATAAAGTCAGTAAAAATATCGCCAGCATAGCACTGCTTTTTTGTGAAGAATCTCCAGCCTTAACGCTGTGATATCCATGCATCTGACGATTGTTGCGCCCTTACTATCAGCCACAAGCCAACAAGACCAGCAAAATCAGCGTTATCTCTTGTATTTAGGGGCGGATTAGGCCCGTTTTTGTGCCAAATAGGCGCCAAGCTTGTCACGCATCTCATCATCTGCGTAATAGCCAAGCTTGGTGCGGCGCATCAAAATATCATCAACATCACGCGCCCATTCATGCGAAAGCAAGAAATCAACTTCCGCTTGGCAAAGGCCCGCACCAAAATCAATGCCGAGATCTTGTGCGCCTTCTTTTGTGCCAATAATCTTGGTAATCTCTGTGCCATAGGCCATTGCCATACGGCGCAAATTCTTGGTATCAGCCTTTGGATGGGCATGTTGAAGCGCCGCAAAAAACGCCGCAAAATCAGCCGCAGGCATATCGCCCCCTGGCAGAGGCTTTGTGCCAATCCTGCTATTGCTAGGCGGCGGCGTCACTGCCGCGATTTTATCTGCCACTTGCAAGGCTAATTGGCGATAGGTCGTAAGCTTGCCGCCAAAAATATTCAGCCAGCGATTATTTGTGCCTGCCTCAAAATCAAGCACATAATCTCTGGTCGCCGCCTTGGCATCTTCTGCGCCATCATCATAGAGCGGGCGCACCCCTGAATAGGTATGAAGCACATCTTTTGGCGTGATATCCTTGCGCAAATAGGCGCTGACTTCACGGCAAATATAGGCAACTTCCGCCTCACTAATCTGCGGATTATCAGGCGCGTCATCATGGTCAATATCGGTGGTGCCTATCAGCGTAAAATCCCCTAAATAAGGGATAGCAAACAAGATACGGCCATCTGAATTCTGGAAAATATACGCCTTATCATGGTCAAAAAGCGATTTGGTGATGATGTGAGAGCCACGCACAAGCCTGATAGATTTTTGATTATGGCCCATTTGATTTTGGCCTTCACGCAAATCACGCACAGCATCTGCCCAAGGCCCGCCCGCATTTATCACCAGCTTTGCCCGCACCGCCCCTTGTTCGGTCTCAATATGCCAGCCATCAGCCTCTTGCTTTGCCGACAGCACCTTATTGTGCGGCATAATCTTTGCCCCAAGCGACGCCGCCGCTCTGGCATTGAGGATCGTCAGGCGGTTATCATCGACCATACAATCTGAATATTCAAACCCAGATATCAGATGGTCTGCCAGCACTTCGCCTGTCATATCGTTTTTCAAATTCACCGACTTGGAAGCTGGCAGAATTTTTCGCGGGCCCAAATAATCATATAAAAACAAGCCCGCGCGTAACAGCCATTTAGGCCGCATATCAGGCAAATGCGGCAGGATAAACCGCAAAGGATGAATAAGATGAGGCGCCATCCGCATCAGCACTTCGCGTTCTTGCAAAGCTTTGCGCACAAGACCAAATTCATAATATTCCAAATAGCGCAAACCGCCATGGATGAGCTTTGTTGACCAAGAAGAGGTGCCAGATGATAAATCACGCATCTCAGCCAATTGCACATCATAGCCGCGCCCTACTAACTCACGCGCGATACCGCACCCATTAATCCCGCCCCCGATAATAAACACATCACACGCCTCAGTCTTGCCCGATTTATTGGGTGTCTTGTGTGGCTGGTCATTTGTCATTTTGCGGGTCATCAATTAACTGCTTTTATGTTGTCTTTGTTGTCGTCTCTGGTGTTGTCTGTATTTGCTTGTTGCTTTTACTTGAAAAAGCCATCCTAATTTGGTTCGATACCAAGCTGTAAAGATAAAATGACAGATATGCCAAAAGCTGAGGGTTGTTATGACTAAAACTTCTAAATCTATCCTAGCCATAGATCAAGGCACGACAAGTTCACGTGCGATTTTGTTTTCACAATCTGGCACCTCATTGGCACAGCAAAACCAAGAATTTGAGCAAATCTTCCCCAATGATGGTTGGGTGGAACACCGTGCTGAGGATATCTGGCAAAGCACCCTTGCGATGAGCCGCGCGATGATGGCACGCGCTGATGAGATGGGCGCCCCTGTCATGGGTATCGGCATCACGAACCAACGTGAGACGGTCGTAATCTGGGACAGGCACACAGGTGAGGCCATTTATAATGCGATTGTCTGGCAAGATAGACGCACCGCTGGCATTTGCGAAGATCTCGCCGCACAAGGCCATCTTGAGCGTGTCTCCGCCGCCTCTGGTCTATTGCTCGACCCGTATTTTAGCGCGACCAAAGTGGCATGGATCCTCGATAATGTTGAAGGTGCCAGAGCCAAGGCAGAAGCAGGCGATCTATGTTTTGGCACGATAGACAGCTTTTTAATCTGGCGCCTTACAGGCGGCAAGGCGCACCTCACAGACGCCACCAATGCCAGCCGCACAAATCTCTATAATATTGAGCAAGGTTGCTGGGATGCCGATCTCTGCGCGATTTTCAATGTGCCAGCCGCCATCCTGCCAGAGGTGCAAGATTGCGCCAGCCATTTTGGCGATACAGACCCCTCACTTCTTGGCCGCTCTTTGCCTATTTTGGGTGTCGCAGGTGATCAGCAAGCCGCCACCATTGGCCAAGCATGCTTTAAGGCAGGCGACATTAAATCGACCTATGGCACAGGCTGTTTCATGCTTGCCAATACAGGCACAAAGCGTCTTCATTCACGCCATAAGCTGCTTTCAACCATCGCCTATCAAATTGGCGGCGAGACAATCTTCGGCCTTGAAGGCTCTATCTTTATCTCAGGCGCGATTATCCAATGGTTGCGCGATGGCCTCCAGATTCTGGACCATGCCAAAGATAGTGAGCCAATGGCGATGAGCCTATCATCAAATGAAGGTGTCTATATGGTGCCAGCCCTGACAGGCCTTGGTGCGCCGCATTGGGCCCCGCATGCCAGAGGCGCTATCTATGGCATCACCAGAGATACAGGCCCTGCACATTTCGCACGTGCCGCGCTCGAATCGGTCGCCTATCAGACCTATGATTTGCTAAAAGCTGTCGAGGGTGATGGTATGCAAGTGAACGGCGTCAAAGTCGATGGCGGTATGGTTGCTAATAATTGGCTGATGCAATTTATGTCAGATATTCTGGCACAGCGCATCGACAGGCCTGTGGTCCAAGAGACAACCGCGCTTGGTGTTGCAATGCTCGCCATGTTGCAAGATGGGCAAGCCGCAAGCCTGTCTGATATGGCCAAGATGTGGCAATTAGATGAGAGCTTTAGCCCGCAAATGGCCCTAAATGACCGTGACACCCTATTAGCAGGCTGGCATAAAGCGATAGACCGCACCCTCTCATAAGGGGGGGGCTCTCACATAAGGGATTAGCCGTTGATAAGCGTGATGCCAGCTTGGCGCATCGCCTCAATTTGCCTAGCGAGCGAGCCTTCAAGGTCAATCGCACGGCAGGCACCTAAATCCACCGTCACATCATAGCCCAACTTCGCCCCATCAAGCGCTGAGAAGGCCACGCAATAATCTGTGGCAAGACCGACCATCATCAATTTGGTGATACCGCGCGCTTGCAAATAACCATGCAGGCCTGTTGGCGTTGTCTGATCATTCTCAAAAAACGCTGAATAAGAATCAATCGCCGCACGAAAGCCCTTACGAATCACAAGATCCGCATGATCAGTGTCTAAATTAGCATGAAATGAAGCACCCGCACTGCCACGAACACAATGTTTTGGCCATAAAACTTGCGCGCCGTAAAACATTTCCACGATGTCGAAAGGTGTCGCCGCATCGTGATTATCGGCAAAGCTGGCATGATCATCAGGGTGCCAGTCTTGTGTTAGGACAATCGCATCACCGCGCGCCTTGGCATCTGCTATCATCTGATTAACTGGTGCGATGATGGCATCCCCATCTGCGACCGCCAAAGCGCCGCCTGGACAAAAATCATTCTGAATATCAATGCAAATCAATGCGTTAACGCTCATTTTCCTAACCAATCCTTACCTATTGACCACGCTATGCGGCAGAAAAACCCTTAAATTTGCCCCATTAATGCCACTAATGCGACCTATTTTAAAGGTGTGATTGTGACACACATAGATAACAGCAACGCGCATAATGATACGGCGCGCGGCGCGTGATTATCAAATACAAAGTGAGGGCTAATATTTTTTTTCCAATCACTGTTGCCTTATGAGTACGAAACATGTTTACACTAATGGTCGGAAAAAGAACATTTCGTTCTTAAAATTCCTTGCTTTATTTAAGTACAAAAGTTCCACGGGAGGAAATTATGAAAAAGTATTTAATGGGCTTGGCGGCTGTAGGCGTTGCAATGACAATGTCAAATGCTGCAAAAGCTGATTGTGGTGAAATCCAAGTAGCCGAGATGAACTGGGCGTCTGCTGAATTGATGGCAAACGTTGATAAGCTCATCCTTGAAGAAGGCTATGGCTGTACTGTTGAGCTAATTCCTGGCGCCACAATGACAACATTTGCTTCAATGAATGAAAAAGGCCAGCCAGATGTAGCTGGTGAGCTATGGACAAACGCTGTTGCAGTGCCACTAGAAGCAGCTGTCGGCGAAGGTCGCTTGCACAAGGTCAATAACGGCCCAATCACACAGCTTGGTGAAGGCTGGTGGGTAACACCAACATTCGCTGATAAGCACCCTGAGTTGGTAGCAGACATTGATGCGCTTTTGGCACGTCCTGACCTGTTCCCACACCCAGAAGATCCATCAAAAGGCGCCTTCGTTGGCTGTCCTGCTGGTTGGGGTTGCCAATTGGCAAACGCACAGCTGTTCCGTGGTTTTGACATGGAAGCAAAAGGCTGGTTGCTGGTCGATCCAGGCTCAGCTGCTGGTCTAGACGGTTCAATGGCGAAAGCTGCTGAGCGTGGCGAAAACTGGCTTGGTTACTACTGGTCACCAACAGCACTTATCGGTAAATACGGCATGGTGCCAACTGATATGGGCGAATGGGCTGGCTCAGATAACTGGGACAATTGTATCGTTAAGTCAGAACAAGATTGTGCCAATCCAAAGGCATCTTCATGGACACATTCAGCTGTTAGCACAGTTATCACTGATGAGTTCAAGCAAAAGGGTGGCGTTGCTATCGATTATTTGAGCAAGCGCGTATTCCCTGGCCCAGTCATGAACGGCATGTTGGTTTACATGTCTGACAACCAGGCGGGTGGCGAAGACGCAGCGATCGAGTTTTTGATGCAGCATGAAGACCTATGGTCATCATGGGTATCAGCTGACGCAGCTGCAAAAATCAAAGCAGGCCTATAAGCCGCTCTGATTGCGAAATTAGGGGTTAGCCAGATACTGGCTGACCCCATTTTATTAACTAAAACGAGTAGGAACTGATAATGGACTTCTTAGACGAATTTCCATCTCTTGGCCGCAACTCACTTCGTGATATTAAAAAAGCGATTGATGCGAGCTTCAAAGGGTTTTCCAGAGAATATGGTGAAGCGCTTGAAGCCTTCTTCTATCCACTTCTTAAATTTATGGTCTGGTTTGAAAAGCTGCTAATTGCGACACCTTGGCCAATTATTTTGCTGGTTGTCGGCGCCCTAGCATGGGTCGGCTCACGCAACATCAAGCTAGTAGCTGGCTCTGTCCTTGCCTTTGTCGTTATCGGTATGTTTGGCATGTGGGAAGACACAATGGCAACATTGGCCATTATCTCTGTTGCGACGATTGTTTGTATCGGTGTTGGCATCCCATTTGGTATCTTGATGGCGCGCTCTGACCGGATTCAGTCAATGATCACGCCTATCTTGGATGTGATGCAGACAATTCCGTCATTTGTGTATCTTATCCCTGTGGTTATGTTGCTTGGTATTGGTAAGGTACCTGGCCTATTGGCTGTGTGTATTTATGCATTGCCGCCGATTGTCCGCCTAACAAATCTTGGCATTCGTCTTGTTGACGCAGATGTTATGGAAGCTGCCACATCATTTGGCGCCAATTACAAACAGCGCCTTTGGGGTGTGCAGGTGCCACTGGCACTGCCAAACATCTTTGCGGGTGTAAACCAGACAATTATGATGGCATTGGCCATGGTTGTTATCGCATCAATGATTGGTGTGAAAGGCCTTGGCGTACCGGTGCTTCGCGCGATTTCAAACCAGTATTTGGCGCTCGGCCTGATGAATGGTTTGGCCATCGTTGCCTTGGCAATCATCTTTGACCGCGTGTCACAACAATATGGTAAGCGTTTGCAAAAGCATCGCGAAGGGGGCCATGGTGTCTGATATTAAAGTATCGATTAAAAACCTATATAAGATTTTCGGCTCAGACCCTCAATCTGTATTAGGTGAAGCGCAAGCAGGCATGTCAAAGGCAGATCTGCTTGAAACTCACGGGCACGTATTGGGGCTAAAGGACGTCAATATCGACATCCAAGCCAGAGGCGTTCAGGTGATTATGGGTCTTTCAGGCTCAGGTAAATCAACCTTGATCCGCCACATTAACCGTCTGATTGAGCCAACAGCTGGTGAGATCATCATTGACGGCGAAGACGTGCTTGCGATGTCAGAAGAAGAGCTATTGGCATTCCGCCGCTTTAAAGCGTCAATGGTGTTCCAAAAGTTCGGTCTTCTGCCGCATAGAACCGTTGAAGATAACGCGGCCTATGGTCTCACCATCCAAGGTATGGATAAAGCAGAGGCGATTGAGAAAAGCTCTTATTGGGTAAAGCGTGTTGGCTTGGCTGGTTTTGAAAATCACTATCCAGCCCAGCTTTCAGGCGGCATGCAACAGCGTGTTGGCTTGGCAAGAGCGCTCGCGACAGATGCTGAAATCCTCCTTATGGATGAAGCTTTCTCAGCCCTTGATCCGCTTATCAGAACTGATATGCAGGATGTGTTGCTTGATTTGCAAAGTGAATTGCATAAGACAATCATCTTCATCACGCATGATTTGGATGAAGCGCTTCGCATTGGTGATGATATTGCTATCCTGCGTGATGGGGCGGTTATCCAGCAAGGCTCACCACAAGAGATTGTGCTGAACCCAGCTGATGATTATGTCCGCGACTTTATTAAGGACATTAACCGCGCCAGAGTGCTTGAAGTTAGCTCTGTTATGGAAAGCAAAAAGCCTCGCTCAGGCATCAAAGTTGAAAAAACAATGGTGGTTGAAGAAGCGTTGCAAATCAGTAACGCGAATGACAATAAGCCTCTTATCGTCACAGAAGATGGCAAAGCTATCGGCTCTGTCTCACTAGAAGCGATGATCGCGGCTATCGCACGTCCTGAAAAGGATGCTGAGCGTAACCCTGAATATCGCTAGAGATCTAGCTTCACGAAAATAACAAAGGGACAGTTTTAACGCTGTCCCTTTTTTTTGGCCCTTTTTTTTGGCCCTTTTTTTAGCCTTATAATCCCACTATTATCCTAGCGGCCCATCACCTCAGACCAATGTTTGCGACATAGCGATACATATTTATCATTGCCGCCAATCTCAATTTGGTCACCTTCCCTGATAACATCACCGCCCTCGGTTTGGCGCACGACCATCGTTGCCTTACTGCCGCAATGACAGATGGTGCGAATCTCGCGCAGATTATCTGCCACCGCCAACAAAGTCGCAGAACCTTCAAAGAGATTGCCCTGAAAATCTGTGCGCAGACCATAGCACATCACAGGGATTTTCATATTATCAGCCACCCCAGCCAGCGCCCATACTTGCGCGGCTGTCAAGAATTGCGCCTCATCGACCAGCACGCATGATAACGGCGCCTCTTCATGGCGTTGCTGAATAACGGCCACAAGATCTGTTTGGGCATCAAAGGTTGCAGCATCAGATGACAGGCCAATGCGCGAGGCAATGGTGCCAGCACCTGCCCTATCATCAAGGCGCGCGGTCAGCAAAAGCGTAGTCATCCCCCGCTCGCCATAATTGTGAGAGGCTTGCAGCAAAATCGTTGTCTTGCCAGCATTCATCGCCGAATAAGAAAAATATAATTTGGCCACTGTCACATAACTCCACAAGCTAATTGCGTCTTATTCTCTGTCTATATACCATAAGAAGGCAATCAGGTGCTGATATGCATGTGAATTTTTTATCTTTTATTGTTATATCTTTTATCTAGCCATGGGGTTTTCAGTGTCACAATTAACCATCCTTGAACATCCGCTTATCACGCATAAATTGGCGATCCTTCGCAATAAGCAGACAAGCCCGGCTGATTTTAAAGCCACGCTTAGCACGCTTACCGCCTTGATGAGCCATGATGTGCTTGCCCATTTGAAGACGCAAGATGTGACCATTACCACCCCGCTTGAGACCATGACCACCAAGATGCTTGCCAGCGCGCCTGTGATTGTCTCTATCTTGCGGGCGGGCAATGGTATGGCAGATGATGTGTTTGCCATCATCAACGAGGCGTCTATGGCGCATATTGGCATGCAAAGAGACCCTGTGACGCATGAGCCTATTTTCTATTATGAGAAATACCCGCAAGATATCGCTGAACGCCAAAACATCTTGGTAGATCCGATGCTCGCCACAGGTGGCTCTGCTATCGAAGCGGCAAGCCGCCTGAAAAAGCTAGGGGTAACAGACATCATCTTTACCTGCCTTGTGGCCTCTCCAGAGGGCGTAGAAGCCTTTACAAAGGCGCATCCAGATATCAAAATTATCACCGCCGCCCTTGATAGAGAATTAGATGAAAATTGCTATATCTTGCCAGGCCTAGGTGATGCCGGTGACAGAATCTTCAATACTTAACTTCACTTACCTTAAGCTAAGTTATCTTAACTTAAATTATCGGGCCCAAAGCTATGAGGCAGTAACGCTGATAGGGTAAAGCGCGCGCGCTCCCCTTGCTCATTGCAGATGATAATCGGCGTCTCAGGGCCCGCAAATTCGCGCAATCTTTGCCGGCACCCACCACAGGGGGTGCACAGCATCTCGCCGCGCCCTGCGACAGCGACAGCGGTAATCTTGCGACCACCAGCGATAATCATCGCCGCAATCGCGCCTGCCTCAGCACAGCTACCTTGCGGATAGGCGGCATTCTCAACATTCACGCCCTTATGGATGATGCCAGCCTCATCACAAATCGCGGCCCCGACTTGGAAGTCTGAATAAGGCGCATAGGCCTCTGGCATGGCGGCAATCGCCGCTTGGACCAAAGCGCCGTCTCTCGCGTCATCTCTTGCATCATCGCTCTTTGACATAAGGCACCCCAATCGCACGTGGCGGCGTCGCAGAGCCGATAAAGCCTGCTAACAGCACCACAGTCATCACATAAGGCAAGGCCAAGATCAAATCAGCCGATAATTCACCCACATAAGGCAATGAGACACCTTGCAAGCGGGCGGCAAGCGCATCTAGGAAGCCAAACATCAGGCAAGCCGCCAAAGCTGGCCCCGGCCGCCATTTGCCAAAAATCATGGCCGCCAGCGCGATATAACCCTTACCAGCCGTCATCTCACGCACAAAGCCTGCCCCATGCGCGGTCGAGAGATACGCGCCGGCAATCCCTGTCAGCACACCGGCAATCAAAACCGCCTGAAAGCGCAAGGCAGAAACAGACATGCCCGCAGAATCCACCGCCTCAGGCTTCTCACCCACAGCGCGCAAACGGAGCCCAAAGCTGGTGCGGAATATCACCGCCCATGTCACAATCACAAGCGCAAAAGCAAGCCACACAAGCACATTATGACCTGAGATAATCTCTTTATATATGGTGCCAAAAAACGGGATATTATCCCCCATCCAATCAGCGAACGGCAAGTGAATTGACCCAAATCTTTGGTCGCCCATCAACAACGGCGTCTGTCCACCTCTGGCAAAAATCGCAATCCCTAATGTGACCGTCAGACCAGAGGCAAGGATGTTAATCGCAAGACCCGAAATCACCTGATTGCCCTTATGCGTAATACAAGCAAAGCCATGCACAAGGCTCAATAGCACAGAGACCGTAATCGCCGCACCAAGACCAAGGATAGGCGAGCCAGATATCGCCGCGACCGTGCCAGCCAAAAAGGCCGCCATCAGCATTTTACCCTCTAGCGAGATATCAATAATGCCCGCACGTTCAGAGAAAATCCCTGCCATCGCACATAAGATAAGCGGCGTCGCAACCCGGAAGGTCGCATCAATCGTTAGGATAAATTGAAGCCATAAATCTGCCATCTATGCCTCCTTGGCGTCTGATTTCACGAACAAAGCCGTCAGTATCTTTTGCAAAGGCGGGTTGAACATATAGGCCAAGGCGCCTGAGAATAGGATGATCAGACCTTGAATCATCAACACCATCTCACGGGTGATTGTCTGAAATTCGAAATCAAGCTCTGCGCCGCCTTGATACAACACACCAAAAAGCAAGCTGGCAAAGATAATGCCAACGGGGTGATTACGCCCCATCAAAGCAACCGCAATCCCTGTGAAGCCATAACCAGCGGTGAAGTTCAAAATCACGCGATGCTGAACGCCCAAAATCTCGTTCAAAGCCATCATGCCCGCAAGGCCGCCAGATATCGCCATCGTGATAATAATGATGCGCGTTGGCTGATGACCGCCATAAATCGACGCCTTCTCAGAAAAGCCTGTCGCACGTATCGCATAGCCAAGACGCGTGCGCCAAATCAACACCCACACACCCACACAGCATATGAGCGCGATGACAAAGGATAGGTTCAAAGGTGAGCGCGCCATATCAAAGCCAAGATACCCTGCCAGCACATAAATCTTTGCCAAAGCAACCCCATCCGCAAATGAGCTTGTCTCAGGTGACATTTGCCCCGGCGCGATCAGCGGGCCAGCCAATAGCCAGACCATGATAGAGGCGGCGATAAAATTAAACATAATCGTCGTAATAACAATGTGCGAGCCGCGCTTTGCCTGCAAATAGCCAGGTATCGCACCCCATACACCGCCCAAAATCGCTGCGCTAGCAATCGCCAAGATCACCACCAAAATTGCTGGCAGGCTGGTATCGATAAGCAAGGCCACAAGACCGATGGCAAGCCCGCCAATCGCCGCTTGCCCCTCACCGCCAATATTGAACAGCAAGGCATGAAACGCGACCGCCACCGCAAGGCCTGTAAAGATGAAATTCGTGGTATAATAAAGCGTATAGCCAAGCGCGCCCTTATAATAAAACGCGCCCTTAATCATCACACCAAGCGCCTCAAACGGGTTCTCGCCAATCAGGGCAATGATGATGCCAGCCACCACAAAGGCCGCCAGCAAATTCACCAAGGGCAAAATCACAATATCAATCAGCCGTGCCATCGAAGATGCGGTCATGAGGCCTGCCTTTCATCAATACCTGCCATCATCAGACCAAGGCGCGATTCATCAGCTTCATCAGCGGCAACCGTGCCGACAATCTCGCCATTATTCATCACAATGATACGGTCAGAGAGGCTCAAAATCTCGTCAAGCTCAACAGAGACAACCAAAATCGCACATCCCTTATCACGAAGCGCGATTAGTTGCTTATGGATAAATTCAATCGCCCCAATATCCACACCTCTTGTCGGCTGGCCCACAATCAGCACGTCAGGGTCTTTGGAAATCTCACGCGCTAGCACAATCTTTTGCTGATTACCGCCAGAGAATAAATTGGACTTGAGGGACGGGTCAGACGGGCGCACATCAAAGCGCTTCATCAATGTGGCGCAAAGCGTCTTAATCTTACGCGGCCCCAGCCAAAAGCCGCCACCAAGCGCCGGGTCACTCTCATAGCCCAAAATCGAACTCTCAGCCGCCGTAAATGGCAACACCATGCCCATTGCGTGCCTATCTTCTGGCACATGCGCCACGCCCATCGCACGCATCGCGGCAGGGTCAGACGGAGTATCTTTTGTGATAACCGCCCCTTTGATGGTGATGCTGCCATCTTGCACAGGCGCGATAGCCGACAGCAATTCCAGCAATTCAGATTGCCCATTACCAGACACACCCGCAACGCCCAAAATCTCACCCGCGCGCAGCTCAAACGACACATCACGCAAGCGCGGCGCCCCGTTCGCATCATGATAGGTGAGGCCCTCAGCCGCTAGCACAACCGCCCCCGGCTCTGCTGGCTCTTTATCTAATTGCAATAACACAGACCGCCCCACCATCAAATTGGCAAGCTCACTTGGGCTTGTTGAGGCAGTTTTACGATGCGCCACCATCTGTCCTTGGCGCATCACAGACACATCATCAGTAATCGCCATAATCTCTTTTAATTTATGCGTGATAAGCAAGATAGTTACACCTTGCGCGCGCAACGTCTTCAAGATCTCAAATAGCTGAACTGTTTCTTGCGGGGTTAGCACGCCTGTCGGCTCATCAAGGATAAGAATATTCGCCCCGCGATAGAGCGTCTTTAAGATCTCAACACGTTGCTGTAATCCCACGGGCAAATCTTCAACCGGCACATCAAGCGGCACATCAAGCCCATAGGATTGTGATAATTCAGCCAACCTTGTGCGGCCAGCCTCAAGTGAGGGTGATAATTTTTTATCGACCTCATAGCCCAAAATAACATTTTCAAGCGCGGTGAAATTCGGCACCAACATAAAATGCTGATGGACCATGCCAATGCCGCAGGCAATCGCGTCTGATGAGGTGCGAATATCAACGCGCGCACCATTAATCTGCATCTCGCCTGAATCAGCCTGATAAAAGCCATAAAGAATAGAGACCAGCGTAGATTTACCCGCGCCATTTTCCCCAATGATGCCGTGAATACAGCCGCGCTCCACTTGCAGGCTCACATTATCATTGGCCTTAACCGCGCCAAATCTCTTAGAAATATTGTTTAAAACAATAGAAAACGGCGGATGACCGCCGTTTTCATTATGCGTTGTCGATGACATAAAACAGACCTTAGTAAGGGCAGTTTGAGTCTGACAGATAGTCGTGAACGACCACTTTACCTGATAGGATATCAGCACGTGCCGCTTCAACAGCATCTTTGATATCAGCTGTGATAAGGCTGGCATTATTATCATCCAACGCCCAATCAACGCCGCCTTCAGCAACACCCAAGATATTGACGCCAGCTGTGAAGGCACCATTATGCGCATCGATGAATGTCTCATAAGCCGCCACGTCAACACGCTTTAGCATTGATGTTAGGACTGAGCCTGGTGCGAGACCATTTTGGTTTGAATCAACACCGATAGCTAGCTTGCCAGCATCCGCTGCGGCTTGGATAACACCGCCACCTGTACCGCCAGCGGCGTGATAGACAACATCTGCCCCACGGTCAATCTGGCTTCTTGTAAGCTCAGCACCTTTGGCCGGGTCATTCCATGCTGAAGGTGTTGTGCCTGTCATGTTCTGATACACATCGGCTGAGGCGTTCACTGACTTGACGCCGCCTTCATAACCACATGCGAAACGGCTGATAAGCGGGATATCCATACCGCCGACAAAGCCAACCTTGCCTGTTTGTGAGGCTTTCGCCGCAGCCACACCCACTAGGTATGAGCCTTCATGCTCTTTAAAGGCATATTGGCGCAGGTTCGGGGCATCCAACCATGACACATCAATGATTGAGAATTTTGTCTCAGGGAATTCCGCCGACACTGTTGCGATCGCATCAGCCTGACCAAAGCCCACACCCAAAATCACAGTCGCACCGCGCTCGGCCATACGGCGCATAGCTTGTTCACGCTGTGCTTCGTTTGTGACTTCAAATTCCATCACTTCGATACCAGTCTCGCTGGTAAATTTTTGTATGCCGTTCCATACACCTTCGTTAAAAGATTTATCGAACTTACCGCCCAAGTCGTACACAACCGCAGGCTTGATATCGGCTTGTGCGACTGCACTCATGCCAACAACACCAAGAACAACGGCTGCTGTTTTGAACAAATGTTTCATGTTGTTACTCCCGTTATTTTAGACCGATTTCTTTCAGTCTTTGTTGCAGAAATTCTCCTGCGCTAAAATCCTTGTCCAACATTACGTCAGGGCGAGGATGTAAAAAGATAGGCATAGAATAGCGCGATTGGTTCGCGCGTGCATCTGGATTCACAACCCGATGCGTTGTTGAGGGATAATAATCATGGCTGGCAAGCGATAACATATCCCCATTATTAATCGTGATCATGCCAGCATCACATGAGATATCGTGCCAAAGCCCTTGCTTATCTTGCGCTTGCAGGCCCGGCTGAGACCCTGCCAATAACAAGGTAATCAGGTTAATATCCTCATGCGCCGCCGCTCTGATAGCGCCTTCTTCAGGGGCTTCATCAAGCGGTGGGTAATGTAAAATACGAAGCAAGCTCATCAATGATTCGGCCATCATCTTATCAAGCGGCATAGTGAAATTCTTTGCCACCTCTGCTGGCGTCTCATCTTGCAACCATCCGAGCAATTCAACACCAAGCGACGTCAAATCATTATGAATAGCGCGCGTCTCTGCCTCAAGCGACTCTGGCACACGGCCCCATGTATAGACATGATAAAACTCTTTAAGGTCTTTGACCGTCTGGCCCTTCGCATTCTCTGAGCGGAACGGGAAATACCCATCTTGATTCTCAGGATCGCGCAAATAATCATGTTTGGTATCAGAGGCAAAAAAATTGCCCCAACTTTGGTAAATGCCCTCAATACGCGCTGGCGTCACCGGGTGATTCGCTAAGACAGCGAACCCTGTATTATGCAAAGAGCGCGCCAATGCCTGCTTGGCATCAGGGGCTTGATAGTCAATAGTTTCAATGTTCATAAGGCTTACCCCACCTTTTCAGATAGCTTATGCGTATCATTACCACTTACTAATTTTGGCGATTAGCAATCGCCTCATCAGCAAGCGTTGACAGACTTAAATAATGCGCTTTCACCTTGTCCACATCAACCCCGATTGCGATTTTTACTGCTCTGCGCAAAAGAGAGGCATCTGGCACTGTCTGGCCTATTGCCTCACCTTCACAAATCACATGCACAGGCACCGCGCGATATTCAAACAAATCTTCATCTGTTAGCGCGATAACCGCACAAGGATCATGCAACACGCACAAACTCTCTTGGTAGATGGTCGCATAAAAACGCGCATAAAATTGTGAGATATCATTGATAAATTGCCCGACCGCACCGCTTCTATCGGCCACAGATTGATAATCTTGCGGCGTGCACATGACTTGCGTGGTGACATCAAGGCCAATCATCACGACCTCCCAATCAGCGCCAAACACCACATCAGCCGCGTGCGGATCATTCCAGATATTCGCCTCAGCATAGGCCGTCACATTGCCCTTCACAAAGCCTGCACCACCCATAATCGCGATTGATTTCACATGATGCACAAGCTCAGGATCACGCTGCAAGGCGATCGCAATATTGGTCAATGGCCCCACCGGACAAAGCGAGATCTCACCTGAATATTTGCGGCACGTCTCAATAATATAATCAGCCGCATCAAGATGGTGCGCCGCGCCCTTTGGGCTTTGTGCGGGCAAATCGCCAAAGCCTTCATCCCCATGCACATAATAGCTTGGCTCATTCGGCTCTTGCACCAATGGGCGGCTTGCACCCTTGGCCACATCTAGCTTGTAATGCGCTTGCTCGGCCAGCCAGAGGGCGTTGCGTGTGGCTTGTTCGACATTCACATTGCCAAAAATCGTTGTCAGCCCCACCACCTCAAGGCGCGGATCGGCAAAGGCCATATGGATGGCCATCGCATCATCAATGCCAGGATCTGTGTCGATGATAATTTTCTGTTTTGCCGTCATAGTCACCCTATCCTAGCGAAGCTCTGCGATTGTTGGGATGGCATCTGCTGTGCCATATCTTGTCACCTGTACTGAGGCGGCTTTGCTTGCCATTGCCATCGCCTCTTGCATCGAGGCGCCTTGCGATATTTGGGCAAGCAAGAAGCCTAAATAAGTATCGCCGGCGCCTGTGGTATCGACCGCTTTGACGCGCGTCGCTGGCTGGAAGGACGCGCCATCATTGCCATAATAATGCGCGCCATCTGCGCCTTTTGTGATGATAAGATGCGGCAGGCCCCACGCCTCTGGCGGCTGTGCCAAAGCAGCTTCAATCTCCGCCGCCTCGCCTTCATTCACCACCAGCAAATCAACAAGCCCGATTAAGGACAAAACCGTCTCTTTGACAAAAGGTGCCGCTGAATAGCAAATTGACAGCCCCGCTTTTTTGGCCTGTTGCAAAAAATACGCGCCTAGATTTGTCTCATTCTGCGTGAGCGCCCAATCACCCAATTTGGCATCTGCCAAAGCGGTATCAATTTGCGCCTGTGAGATAGCCGCATTTGCCCCTGCCATGAGTAGAATCTGATTTTCACCAGAGGCTTCATCAATCACCACAATCGCATGGCCGGTTGGCACATCACCTTTGGCGAGATGCGTTAAATCAACGCCTGACTTGGCAAGAAGTGCTATCTGCGCCTCATCATCTTTGTGAATTTGGCCGATATGGCAAACCTCTGCCCCGCCAAGTGCCAGCGCAACCGACTGGTTAGCGCCCTTGCCACCAAGCCCTTTGGTAAAATCAAGCGCCCCAAGCGTTTCACCGGCGGTTGGCAAATGGGGGACTTTGTAAAAATAATCCAGATTGATCGAACCAAGATTAAAAACAGTCATAAATCTGTATCAGCCTTTTTTTGCTTTAGATTCCACTTTTGATTCAGGGGTGCGCAGGCTTTGTGCCTCACGCTTGGCACGTTTTTCTTCGCGCGCCATTTTCAACTCATTTAACTGGCCATTGGCAAGACAATTTGGGCAAAGACAACTACCATCAAGCTGGTAATTAAACTTCATATTCGGGCTATGCATACACCAGCAATCACCCGGCTCACCTGTTTTGCATCTAAAATCTGCCCCGCACTCACTGCATATCGTCGGGACATTACGCGCCTTATCATATAGTTTGCTTTCCATGCTAGCCTCACGAAAAGGGGGTTTCACATGTTAGAGGGTGCCATATATGGGGCTAAAAGCAAGAGCTATTCACTACTCAGGCGCTATTCACCACCATTGGCGCGTGACCATTCCACAGGCGCGTTCAAGAATGCCTCAACCTTTGCGACACGCTCATCACTATAGGCAGGGTTCGCTTTAATCGCGGCAAGCACATCCCACCATGTCGCCAAATAATGCAAGCTGACATCTTCCTCAGCCAGTTTGGTCATCGCATCTTTGAAAATATCATAATAGAAAATCACAAAGATATGGTTAACCTCAGCGCCCGCGGTGCGAATGGCATTAATAAAGTTCAGCTTTGAGCCGCCATCTGTCGCCAAATCTTCGACCAATAAAATATGCTGGCCTTCTTCGATAAGTCCTTCAATTTGCGCATCACGGCCAAAGCCCTTTGGCTTTTTGCGGATATATTGCATCGGCTTATCAAGATTTTCACTCATCCAAGCTGAGAACGGAATCCCCGCTGTCTCACCGCCTGCAACAGCATCATAGGGCTTATCGGCTGATAGCTCTGCCATCATCTTGGCGCCCTCATCCATTAAGAAGCGTCTGATCTCTGGAAAAGAGATAATCTTGCGGCAATCAATATAAACAGGGCTCGCTTTGCCAGAGGTAAAGATAAAAGGTTTATCGTCTGAGATATGAACCGCCTCAATATCAAGCAACATTTGTGCCACTTTTTGACCAACTGATATATTATTTTCTTGGCTCATCTTACGCTTCACTTTCTTCTATTATCTGGCATCATATTGACCGCTAAGGGCGTCTTACGCTTACCGCCTGTTCTACCCTAGCCGGGGCAGAAAATCCAGTCTTTGCAGGGCCGATACAAACCGCCTATGTAAAAAGATACCGCATCCAGAGTCTATCTCTTTTTGCGCCCAATCAGCAACGCGCCTGCGGTGACGCCCACGGCGATAATCACAATCATCAAAGTGGCAATCGCATTAATCTCAGGCGTTACCCCAAGGCGGACTTTTGAGAATATCACAATCGGTAATGTCGATGATCCAGGCCCGCTGACAAAGCTGGCAATGACCAAATCATCAAAGCTAAGCGTGAAGGTCAACAGCCACGCCGATAAGATGGCAGGGGCGATAAGGGGCAAGGTGACTGAAAAGAAAATAAAGGGCTGACGCGCGCCTAAATCCATCGCCGCCTCTTCGAGAGAGCGATCAAATTGCCGCAATCTTGCTTGGATGACCACGGCGGCAAAACACATCCCAAAAGTCGCATGGGCGATGATAATCGTATCGAGCCCCCGCCCCTTGGGCCAGCCTAGCAATTGTTCCATGCCGATGAATAACAGCAATAATGATAAGCCCATCACCACCTCTGGTATCACCAAAGGCGCAGAGGCAAGCGCGCTTAATAACAGGCGGCCGCGAAACCGCCCAAAGCGCACAAAACAAGCCGCGATCAAGACCCCAAAAATGGTCGAAAGGCTCGCCGCCACAGCGCCAATCAAAAGCGATTTACCAAGCGCGGATAGCAACGCCTCATTGCCCAATAACGCGCCATACCAATGAAAGGAAAACCCGGCCCAGACAGAGGATAATTTGCCCGCATTAAAGCTATAGGCCATCATCACAACCACAGGGATATAAAGCGCCAAAAAGCCAATGACGCCTAAGATGATGAATAATAAAGGCACGCGGCGCACCATTATGCCTGCCCTCCTGCTGGCTCATCTTGTGGCTCATCCTTTGGCCCATCCACATGGCGCATATAGATAATTGGCCCTGCCACAATCAGCATCAAAATCAAGGCGATCGCGGCTGCCACTGGCCAGTCACGATTGCGGAAAAACTCTGTCCATAACACCTTGCCAAGCATCAGCTGATCAGGCCCGCCAAGCAAGGCAGGGATCACAAATTCGCCAACCGCCGGAATAAAGACCAGCAAGCAACCAGCGATAATCCCCGGCATTGAAAGCGGCAAGGTGATGGTTCTGAAAATCACAAACCCATTGGCCCCCAAATCAGCCGCCGCCTCATTCAGCGTCTGATCTAGCCGTGTCAAAGTCGCATAGAGCGGCAAAATCATCAGCGGCAAATAGGTTAATAGCATCCCCATATAGACCGAAAATTCGGTCTGCATCATCCGCAAGGGCGCGTCTATAACCCCGAGCCATAACAGCATCGCATTCACAAAGCCGTTTGGATTTAAAAGACCAATAAGCGCATACATACGAAGCAGGCTTGAGGTCCAAAATGGCAACAGCACCAAGATCAGCAAAATCAGGCGCGTACGCTCATCAGACCGGGCAATCCAATAGGCCATCGGATAGGCAAAGATGAGACAAATCACCGTTGAGAAAAACGCAATCCGTAACGAATTAAGCGCAGGGCCGACATAATCTTCGGAATATTCAATCAGAAGGCCATAATTTTCGAGGTTGAAATTGGTGAAAAACCCGTCATCACCAAACCCCCATAAGGGCTTAAAAGGCGGTATGCCGCGCCGCGCTTCGGTAAAGGAGACCTGCGCCATTTCAAGCAAGGGCAGCGCAAAAAACACCATGAGCCAAAATAGCGGCAAGCCAATGACAAGCGCGCGCCCATAGCGGCCCAAATAGTGGCCCAAATGGCGCGCTATCCATCCTGCCTGCGCAGTTTGCCCATCTTGATTTAGCAACCGGGGCATCGCATCCCCCTATTGAGAAAGGATAATGGCATCTTTGGCATCAAAGCTTGCCACCGCCGCCTCATCCCATGTGAAATCTGCCTCATCACGCCGCCTATTCGACAACAAAATCTTGAGCATCACCCCATCAGCCATCCGCGCTCTGACATGTGTCACAGACCCAAGATACCCAAGCTCTTCGATAGTCACGCCTATCTGATTGGCGCCTTTGGCGGTGCCTCTGGTCAGGTTTATTTTCTCTGGCCGCAACGCAATTGTCACCGCATCACCTGTGGCAAGAGGCATCGCTTCAACCCCTTCAATCGCCGCTTCTAGCGTTATAATTTCCTGCCCACTTTCATGATGCCCACTTTCATGATGCCCGCTCTTATAATGAGCTATTACTTTTGACTTTGTGGCTTTATCTATGATGGCTGGCAGAAAGCTAACCTGTCCCAAAAAATCGGCCATAAAGCGTGTGCTTGGCCTGTCATAGAGCATTTGCGGCGTGCCAACTTGCACCAGCCGGCCTTCATCCATCACCCCAATTTGCGAGCCTATCGACATCGCCTCTTCTTGGTCGTGCGTTACCACCACAAAAGTTGTGCCAAGGCTTTCTTGAATATTAACCAATTCAAACTGTGTATCTTCACGCAGTTTTTTATCCAAGGCGGCAAGCGGCTCATCGAGCAATAGCACCTTGGGGCGACGTGCCAAGGCGCGTGCCAAGGCGACGCGCTGACGCTGGCCACCTGAGAGCTGATCAGGGTTACGCGCGCCCATACCCTCTAGGCGCACAAGCTTTAGCATCTCATCAATACGCGCTTGATAATCCGCCCCAGAGATGCCAGCACGCGCAAGGCCATAGCCAATATTCTTGGCAACAGACATATGGGGAAACAGCGCATAATTTTGGAACATGTAATTCACAGGCCGGTCTGCAGGGTGTACCGCCGCCATATCAATGCCATCAATTTCAATTGTCCCAGAGGTCGGCGTCTCAAGCCCTGCCAGCATACGAAGCAAGGTAGTCTTGCCGCAACCAGAGCCGCCTAAAAGGCAAAATAACGCGCCCTTCTCAATCTCAAGGGACAGGCTATCAACGGCTGTGAAATCACCAAATTGCTTGGTGATTTCAGAGATTTTAATAAAGGGTGCCACTGTGATTTGTGCTCCCAGCTAGGCCATTAATTACCAGCGGTAAAACGTGACCATGTGCGGTTTACAACACGATCTGTCTTGGCATCATATACAGGCACCACAAACAGCTTTTGGCGTGCGGCGTCTGTTGGATAAATACCCGGATGCGAGAGCACCTCAGGGTCAATCATCGGATTCGCCGCCTCATTACCAGAGGCATACCAGACATAATTGACGTTATTGGCCGCCACATCAGGGCGCAACATATAGTCGATGAACTTATAAGCATTATCGACATTCTTGGCATCAACTGGCAGGGCAAACATATCAAACCACATATTTGTGCCTTCATCAGGGATCACATAGTCAATCGTCTGACCATTATCCGCATCCTCTGCGCGATAGGCCGCTTGGAAGGCGTCACCTGACCACATAATCGCGGCACAAAGCTCGCCATTGGCGATATCATTGATTGATTGTGATGAATGGATATAGCGCAAATAAGGGCGCACCGCATTTAGCACCTCGCCTGCCGCTTGAATATCATCCGCATCTTGCGAGCGACCGTCCTTGCCAAGATAGGCCATCACATTTGGCAAGACATCTGTTGGCGCATCCAAAATCGCAATCCCGCAATCAGCCAGCTTTGAGGCATATTGTGGGTCGAGCACAAGCGCCCAGCTATTGGTTGGCGCATCATCACCAAGACGTTCTGCCACCATATCCACATTATAAGCCACACCCGTGGTGCCCCACATATAAACAAGACCCGCATTATCAATGCCGACCATGCCGTTAGCTTCATCTTGGATAACCGCATTTTGATTGCCGACATTGGCAATACGCCCAAGATCTAGCGTGCCATAAGCGCCTGATTCAAGACCACGTGCCAAGAAATCAGCCGTTGGCACAACCAAATCATAGCCCGATGAGCCTGCCAACATTTTGGCTTCTAGCACTTCGTTTGAATCATACACATCATAGACAACTTTAATGCCTGTTTCGGCTTCGAAATTCGCGATGGTATCTTCGGCGATATAATCAGACCAATTATAAATATTCAGCTCACCATTCGCAAATACCGGCGCGCTTGCACTTGCCATAAGGCCTGCGAGCGTGAGCATTGTTACCTTTGATAATTTCATTTATTTTCTCCTCTTATGGCAAAGATGTGGCTCATCCTCATTTATGGGCAAGTCGAAATCACAGCCCATATAACAAAAGGAGCGCGCACCTAATGTCCTACCTTAACGATAATTAAAAATCGTGACAAAGCTTTTATCCGGAAAAGGACTTTCTGCGCACAGATGCTTAGCGTTCTGGCTTCCAATGGATGGGGCGTAGCGGGTCAAAGACTGTCACAGGCCCGTCTTGTGTATCAATAGACGAAGGATAGCTAGCAGGCGTATCCGAACGCACCAACACCATCTCAGCCTCATTGACAGGCAAGCGGTAAAAAGCCGGGCCATGCAAGCTCGCAAAGCCTTCTAATTTATCAAGCGCTCCTTCTTCTTCGAATATCTCAGCCAAACAGCCCATCGTATTAGGGGCGGTAAAAATACCCGCACAGCCGCATTCTTGCAATTTATTAGGGTCTGTATGAGGCGCTGAATCTGTGCCCAAGAAATACCGCGGATCGCCCGAGATTGCCGCCGCCACAAGGGCTTTGCGATGAATCTCGCGCTTGGCGACAGGCAGGCAATAATAATGCGGCTTAATCCCGCCTGCCAAATAGGCATTGCGGTTAATCATCAGATGATGGGTGGTAATCGTCGCGGCAAGCGCGCGGCTTGCTTGGGCGACATAATCAACCGCTTGCTTGGTGGTGATATGTTCAAACACCACCCGCAATTCTGGCAAGCGCACCCCAAGCGGGTCTAGCACGCGGTCAATAAAAACCGCCTCTCTATCAAAAATATCAATCTCAGAATCAACCACCTCACCATGCACACATAGCGGCATGCCAATCTCTGCCATCACCTCTAGCACGGGCATGATTTTATCCATATCACGCACACCAGAGCTTGAATTTGTGGTCGCACCTGCGGGGTATAATTTGACCGCTGTGATGAGGCCTGATTCAAAACCAGCACGCACATCTTGCGGATCTGTTTGCTCGGTTAGGTACAATACCATCAGGGGATCAAAATCCATCCCCTTTGGCAAGGCCGCCAAGATACGTTCGCGGTAAGCGGCGGCATCTTTGGTGGTGGTCACGGGCGGCACCAGATTTGGCATGATAATCGCTCTGCCAAAATCTTGTGCCGTATGAGGCAATACCGCTTCTAGCATCGCCCCATCACGCAAATGTAAGTGCCAATCATCAGGTCGTTTGATTGTCAGCTTTTGCATGAATATTCCCCATTTATCTTAAAAATTACTGATTATCAGATGCCACAATAATGTCCGAGACCATATGCGCAGAGACGCAAGATAATGTCCAGCCAAGATGGCCATGGCCGGTATTATAAAAGATCCCCTTTGCCTTGCCCTTGCCAATGCGCGGCATCATATTCGGCATCATCGGACGCAAGCCTGCCCAAGGGGTGACATATTCTGTGGCCATGCCCGGAAAGTTCTTTTCCACCCATTTCGTCAAAGGGGCGATTCTATCGGCTCTGATATTATAATTATAGCCATTAAATTCGGCCGTACCTGCGACACGGAACCTATCGTCGCCAAGGCGCGAGGTCACAATCTTGGCCTTATCATCTAGCAAGCTAACCCAAGGCGCGGCGGCGCGAGATGCCTCATCTTGCAAATTCACCGTGATAGAATAGCCCTTCACCGGATAGATATTCACACGGTCACCTGCTTGGGCCGCAAGCGCGCGGCTATAGACACCTGCGCAAATCACCACACCATCAAATTGGTGCGTGCCCATCTCGCCTTCATCTGTCTTGCTCTCAATGATCGGCGCACCATTATTTGGCTTCAGGCGGTCAACCTCATGGTTCCAGAAAAACCGCACACCAAGACGCTCACAAGCCTTCGCCAGACCTGTCGCAAATTTATGGATATCACCTGTGAAATCTGACTCTGTGTAATAGCCGCCAATGATATTTGACTTAATCGACGGCTCAATCGCACGCACCTCATCAGCGCTTAGCCTTTGGCGCACAACCCCGCCCTTGGCAAGCATCTTATTGACATGATGCGCATGGGCAAATTCACCCTCATCATCATAGAAATGCAAGATACCTTGATTGACGCGGTTAAATTCAATACCTGCCTCTTCGGCCATTTGTGTCATGAAATCACGCGATGCCACCGCCATCTCTGCCGTGCGCACAGTGTTGGTTTCATAATTGGGGATATTGCGCATAAATTCCAGCATCCAGCCAATTTTATGGCTTGATGGTTTTGGATTCACAAGTAAAGGCGCGTCTGATTTCAGCATCCATTTCAGGCCTTTGAAAATCGTCTGCCACCTTGTCCAAACCTCTGCGTTCGAGGCTGATAATTGGCCCCCATTGGCGAAAGATGTTTCCATCGCCGCATAACGGTTCTTATCATAGACCGTTACCTCATAGCCCTTTTGGGCCAGCGTGAAGGCAGATGACATGCCGGTGATACCTGCGCCGATGACTGCTATTTTTTTCATAAAAAACCTCCATGATATCAGCATTAATCAATTGCGAAAACACAGCCCTTACTTGGGGCAGTGCCTATATGATAAATGCCTCATCTGTCATGGAACCTGAGAGCTTTACATCTTTCAACAAAATAGCGCGGCAACCCTGCCAGCCATCTTGTCCAAAAATCTATCCCCGTCGGTGGGTCATTTTCATGACCTCTCTCCAGATTGCCCACCATCTGCGGTTCATGTGCCTGAGAGTTTCTTGAGGCTTTGCTCCTTCGGCGGCTATCACAAAATCGTAACAGCGCTCTCCCAACAGCTGGACATAGGCCTCTTTTAGATAGCATAGATAAATCGAATTGTCATCTTCATAAGCGCTATGATAGCCTGAAGGCAAAAGCTTCATAAGCAAGAATAGGAGCTATTATGAGTGTTAAAAAAGTGATGATGGCCTTTGCCAAGCTTGCAGAGGCGGGCAAGACAGATAATGTCAAAATTGACGATATCTTGGCGCATGATGTGACAGGCCATTTGGCCCGCATGCCAGAGACAAAGCTGTTGCCGCTTTTATCAATTGGCGCAACAAAAAGCGGGTGGGGCCTGACGCCGCGCACCCGCTCTTATTCAAAATATTAAACCAGCAATAGGCCCTGATTATTTGGCTCT